>ENA-OQEB01000028-OQEB01000028.1-human-gut-metagenome-genome-assembly--contig:-NODE-28-length-54006-cov-3.489003_pt1 | contig 54006 bp, 54 predicted proteins | sample MGYA00242787_ERZ504619 | MGnify/ENA primary metagenome ERZ504619 (study PRJEB26092, sample SAMD00036317) | human gut metagenome | host: Homo sapiens | study: EMG produced TPA metagenomics assembly of... | reverse complement strand
CTGCCGCAATGGGCTGTTTTGGATAGTGTGGGTAAGGCGCATTGTCCAAGCAACTAATTCTGTGGATTCAAAACGTAAAATTCTTGTGTTTGGAAATGATGAGCGTGAAATAACTTGATCGAATTCAGGTGATTGTAAACGGGTGATCTAATAATTCAGTTGATATTAGCAAATGTGGTGTGATATGAGTGAGAATAAATTTTTTTGGACTGCGCAACGATCATTTATTTTCATATCTTTAGGGCTATTGGTTGACAGCATAGACGTTTATATGGGAGGGGCGGTAGTTGGAAGTGTGACGTCGTCGGGCTGGGCGTCTAATGAAGAAGGGGCAGCTTTTCTTTCGTGGGGCTTTTGCGGCATGTTCATTGGTTCGTTGATAATGGGAGTCATTGGTGACTGTCGTGGTAGAGGTACAGTATATCGTTTTAATCTTCTTATTTTTGGGTTGTTTACGGTTTTTAGTTCGCTGTCGCCGGATATACGGTTTTTGACTGTATTCCGTTTTATTTCGTGCATTGGTCTTGGAGGCGAACTTGTGTCTGGATTCTCATATATTAAGGAAAGTTCTAGCGTTGAAAAAAGTGGACGAAATTGTGCGCTTGTGTCTTCTGTCGCCAACTGTGGAGTGCCTATTGCTACATTGCTGTCGGCGTTGATTGTCCCTCGATGGTCTTGGCGACCGTTATTTGTTTGTATGGGAGTCCTAGCGCTAGTGATATGGAGACTACGGCGTAATGTCCCCGAATCTATACAGTGGCTTTCTGTCAAAGGAAATTCTGCAGGGGCTAATGAAGATTCCAATATGACATTAGTTCCTTGCCCTGTGGCAAAAGTTCAGAGAATGCAATTGATCCGACACTTGGTAGTTGGTGTCTTTATCGGAGTGACTATAACTGTATGCTCGTATGGTTCGTAACATGGATTCCTTCAATCCTAATGTCTAGGGGAATAGATCTGTCTCAGTCTCTTTTTGCGAGTACTTTTATGGGGATGGGTGCTCCGCTCGGATGTATTGTTACTGTGCTGCTTGTTGATTGTGTGGGACGTAAGCGTCTCATGGTAAGTGGCTTTCTTGTCGTTGCTATATTTGGTGTTATATACAGTAAGCAAAGTAATTATATTTCTGCGCTTATAGTTGGTTTCTTTTCTTACTGTGACGTTGTATATTCTTACGTCTGTAATTATTGCTGTGTATATACCAGAGTTGTTCTCCACTGTCGTTCGTTTACGTTGCGTGGGAGTCGTGAATGCCGTATCAAAACTTTGTAATGTATTTATGCCGCTAATCGTTAGTTGGTTTATAGGCATAGGACGCACTGAATGGATATGCTATTGCATATCTGTTCTTGCTATGATTTCGATACTGATAATTACGGTATTTGGCCCAGAAACTGCAAAAAGACTTTGCAATGATTGGTGAATATCTCAAGTATCTTCATGAAGAAGACGGTTTTTATGTACTGCGCGTACCTAGAGGGACGCTTGCGTTTGCTGATGTGTATTCTTTGCCAAGAAGCTATTTCCTGCCAGAAGAGGCTGAGTGGATTAAAAATGCGGTTCCGAACAGACAGGAAGAATTCCTCACGGTACGAGCCTGTGCTAGAAAGGCGATGCATGATCTTGGCTGTGGAATAATTCCAATGTTAACCCGGAATGCTGCGCCAAAATGGCCAGAGGGAGTTACGGGGAGCTTGTCGCATTGTGCTTGTCGTTGTGCTGCTGTTGCTTGTAAAGACAAGTTCATTCAGTCCGTCGGCATTGATATCGAATGCAATCAGTGGCTCAATCAGGTTGTTCGTAGTATTGCACTTACAGAGGAAGAACGTAGGCTATGCGATAAGGTTTCATTGAACTGGCCGCATGTCGCATGGGATGCGATGGTCTTTTCAGCGAAAGAAAGTGTTTATAAAATGCTTTGTCAGTATGATACAGCCGTTACTTTAGATCAGATTGGTGTATCATCGTAGACTGTGCCGGTGCGTCTTTCGGAGTCTTTTGGTAACGTTACACGGAATTCCGTTTTTGAAGGGTACGGGCGTTGCGTCTAGATCGCGATGTGTGGGAGAGTGGTTTTTGACATCACAAAGCGGAATTAACACAATTGTCACTTTGAGCTATATAGGAATGTCCTAAACGGATGGGTTAAAGTACGAAACGTGATTGTGGAGTATGCTATTCAATGATGATGACTTGTCATTCATAGTCCGATCTCAGGTCTTCTGGCTGCGATGACGGCCTAATGGTCGAGGTCGTTGTGAAATATTGCTGGATAGCACGTACGAAACAATCCGTTATTACACTGGCGGCATTGATAACCCCAAGTAGCCGACTGGAACGGAAAAAGTATGACGTCGAAAGATATCAAGCCAGTAATCGAACAGCCCGATATGGAAATTCCGCTGATGCTCTCCCAAGCGATTATCGTCGCAGGAGTTTTGGCTGTGGGCGAACTGGCTTGTTCTCCGCTGTATTTCTCGTTGTTGAAGGCGTCGTTGGCATTGATTCCATGGGCTATGGAAGCGGTGTTCATGGCAGTGGCGTTCACGTTCGTTGTGGGCTTTGCGTTGCTGTGGTGCGCCGAATCGTTTACGATCAAAATGCGTGAACGGTTTCGACCGTTCGCATATGCGATTGTTGGACTTATCGGTTACGGCGTGTGGAGTCTGCTGGTGTTCTCCGCCACCATCAATTCCGTGCTTGCATGGTGGGGGAGAGTGTGCTCACCAATGGCCAGATTGGTGCGATTGCGTTGAATGGCGCAGCGCTTGGTTTCGTCGCCTTCCTGTTCGCCAAGTTACTTGACGTTAAACTCGGCAATCGTAAAACCACGGCCATTATCATGCTGGTGGTGGAAGTTACGGCCGCCATCATTGGTTTGATCATTATGATTCTCATGTTCCGTGCATTGTATGCAGCCTGAGCAAGGCACCTGAGAAGCAAGGCGACGATTGGTATGTTCAGTATTCTCGAGATGTTCAAGATAGGCGTTGGACCAAGTTCCTCACATACTGTTGGTCCGATGGTGGCGGCATGCAAATTTGTCGAATCGCTTGAACATACGGGAACGCTTGGCCGTGTGAGACGCGTGCGTACGGTACTGTATGGATCTCTTGCGTTGACGGGTTTGGGGCACGGTACCGATCGCGCGACTGTGGCAGGTCTGGAAGGTAACATGCCGCAAACCGTCGATACGGACCATGTGAACATCATTCGTCATGAATGCGAGTCGAGTGGGGAACTGCTGCTGGCCGGTAAGCATCGCATCGATTTCGACTATGCGCATGATGTGGTGATGGACGTGTGGCATCGCTTGGCCGCGCACCCTAATGGCATGCGTTTCCAGGCATTTGACCAGCAGAACAATCTTGTTGACGAACAGGTCTGGTATTCCATCGGTGGAGGCTTCGTACGGCAAGGCAATGCTGAGGATCTGATGATCGGCATTCATGAGCGTCCGCCGATCGGAACGTCTTTCGCCGATCAGCAGAGTGATTCCTCACTTGATGACGGCTCGGATGTGCCATATCCATTCACGTCATGCGACGATCTCATTGCATTATGCGAGAAGCAACATATGAGTATCGCCGACATTGTGTGGGCCAACGAAACGGCCATGCAGTCGGCGGTGCAGGTTCGCAGCGAACTGGATAACGTGTGGCGGGTGATGCGTCGTTGCGTACAGCACGGATGCCATACGTCGCAGACCGTGTTGCCCGGCGGTTTGAATGCGCCCCGCAGCACCGAAAATGTATGCAAGGCTTGCCTCGAACAGTGATGTGCTTGCGCGAGACAAGAAACGCGCGGATGCGGTGCTCGAATCGTCGGATGCGGCATGGGTGGATTTGTTCGCTTTGGCGGTGTCGGAGGAAAACGCCGGCGGTGGGCGAATCGTCACCGCACCGACCAACGGTGCTGCAGGAATCATTCCGGCAGTGCTTCACTATTACTGGCATTTCGTTGACCATGCGAACGAAGAGGGTGTTATTACCTTCCTGCTCACTGCAGGCGCGGTAGGGTACCTGTTTAAACGCAATGCCTCCATTTCCGGTGCGGAAGTCGGATGCCAGGGAGAAGTCGGTACGGCATGTTCGATGGCTGCGGCCGGTTTGTGCGCGGTGATGGGCGGTACTCCACAGCAAGTGGAGAACGCTGCGGAAATCGGCATCGAGCATAATCTGGGGCTGACCTGTGATCCCGTGGGAGGTTTGGTACAGATTCCATGCATCGAACGCAACGCCATGGCTGCGAACACTGCCATCAACGCGGTTCGTATGGCCATGCTGGGAGATGGAACGCATATCGTGACCCTCGATCAGGCCATTAAAACCATGAAAGACACGGGCGAAGACATGATGTCCAAGTATAAAGAAACCTCAAAAGGTGGTTTGGCGGTCAATGTCGTTGAATGCTAGCGGTGGTTGGTGCTAGTCTAGGTGGCATTGTGCTTTTCAAGGAGGTTCACCATGCATCTCAAATGCCCGTTGTCAATGTTGAGTTCGGCGATCGCCCGGCCATCGAATTCCCGTCCGAGACCGCTCCGGCAGGTCTGAAGGTTGTGGAGCTGCTCGAGGGCAATGGCCCGATGGTTCGCCGCGGCGACACCGTCACCGTTAACTATCACGGTGTGGTCTGGGGCAAAGACACCCCGTTCGATTCCAGCTTTGACCGTCACCAGCCGGCCAGCTTCGGCATCGGTGTCGGCCAGGTCATCAAGGGTTGGGACCAGACCGTTCCGGGGCACAACGTCGGTTCCCGCTTGGTGGTATCCATTCCGCCGGAGTATGGCTATGGTTCCCGTGGTGTTCCGCAGGCCGGCATCGGCGGCGAAGACACCCTGGTGTTCGTGATCGACATCATCTCCACCCGCTGAAACTAAGCGGCATAGAGTAATTTCCAAGGTCAAGGAGGCAACATGGCCGAAGAAAAAACGCTTCTGCTGACGCAGGAAGCTTATGACAAGATGAAGGAAGAGCTCGCTTGGCGCGAAGGCGAGTATCGCGACGAAATCCTTTCCAAGGTTTCCGCGGCACGCGCCGAGGGCGATTTGAGCGAAAACGGCGGCTATCAGGCCGCTCGTGAGGCTCAGCGAGTAAATCAGGGCCGCATCGAGGAACTGACCGTCAAGCTGCGCAACGCGAAGATTCTGACCGCGCCCAAGGCCGGCGAAGTCGGCGACGGTTCTTTGGTGACGCTGGATGTCAACGGACGTGAAATGGTCTACGTGCTTGGCACGCGTGACCTGTCCATCGCCACGGACTACAGCATCATCAGCCGGAATCCCCGATCGGCGCGGCCATCAACGGCGCTCACGAGGGAGACACGGTGTCGTATACGGCTCCGAACGGACGTGAGATTTCCGTGACCATCAAGGAAGCCAAGCCGCTCGCCTGAGTGATGTTCGTCATAAGCTGAATCTGATATTCCAGCGATATAAATACAAGGCTGGTTCACGAATACAACGGATGAACCAGCCTTTTCGTATATTTCGTCAAACTGCAATCAGATATGATCTGAACTTACGGCCATAGCTGCACGATCACCATGTAGATCGCCACCATATGGCATGCGTAACCGGCAACGGTGCCGCAGTGGAAAATCTCATGGAAGCCGAACACCTTCGGCCATGGATCGGGCTTACGTAGCGCGTATACGATGGCTCCGGCGATATAGCAGGCTCCGCCTGCGGCCAACAGCACCACAACCGCCGGACCGGCATATGGCGAAATCCAGAACAATCCCATGAATGCCACTCCGGAAACACCGAAAATAATATACACAATCACGTAAAGCCAGCGTGGGGCGCTGATCCAGATGACGTGAATGATGAGCGCCACGGTAGTGCAGATCCACATGCCCGCGATGATTGAATTGCGCCAGAACGGTTCGAGTGCAAAGGAGACCGGCGTATAAGTGCCTGCGATCAGCAGGAAGATATTCATATGGTCGATGCGTCGTAGCACATCCGTGACGCGAGGTGACCAATCGCCCAAATGGTAGCAGGCGGAATTGCCGAACAATACCAGCGAACACGTCATGAACACGGCGCAGGCCACTTCAAACCGGTACCGTGTGCCAGGCAGATCAGCACGATGCCGGCCGCCAATGCCAGAGGAGTGGCCACGGCATGAATCCAGCCGCGCATCGCCGGCTTGGGGCGACCGTGCACGTCAAGACGAATCTTACGTTCGATCTCCGCCGGAGTGATGCCTTCTATTTTCGCGGCACGAGCTTCGCCCTTGGCTATAGCCATTTTCGCCTTGCCGTCGGCCTTCTTGCGGATGTTCTCGGCCTTGTTGCGTGCCTTCACGCGAATAATATCGGCCTTGGCTTGAAGGGCCTGTTCGCGTGCCTCGGCGATGATCGCTCGTTTTTCCTCGATCTCTACGTCTGTGGGTTTCGCCATCTGTGTGCCTCCACTGTAAGTTACGGAACCGTAACCTACGTTACCGTAACTCATGGATATGTCAATATTGCTTTTCCTGCAATATGCGTCGTGTCGTGCAAAACCTCTGGTGTGATGCGTATGATGGAGCGCATGGCTGATTTCTCACATATCTTGACGACCCGTCCCGATTTCGATGACGAAGATCGTGAATGGCTGCATCATCTGGTCGCCGACTGGCAGGTGATCGCCGACCTGAGTTTTGCTGATCTGCTGCTCATTCTGCAAAATGGCGAGGGCAAATACATTATTGCCGAACAGTGTCGTCCATCCACGGTGATGAGCCTGAGGGCCGACGATGTGGTCGGCGACGTTGTCGAGGAGGAAATGAGCGCTGAATTGGATGCCGCGATGGCTTCCGAATCGGTGTTCCGTTCCACGGTGCTCCGCACTGTGGGCGAGTCCACGGTGTGCAATGTGTATGCGCCGGTGCGTCATAATGGCAAGACGCTGGGCTTGGTGGTACGTGAGACGAATATGGCCACCCGGGAGTCGAACGGACGTTACGAATCCGAAAGCATCAGCGCAGGTAAGCAGCTGTATGAGATGATTCCTCGCGGTCAGTTCCCATATCGTAATCCGATTATGAACCAGCGTCACAATGCGCGTGTGGCGGACGGCTTCATCGTGCTCACCGTCGAAGGTATCGTGCGATATGCTTCGCCGAATGCCATCAGCTGCTTCCGACGTTTGGGATCGGTCAGCACCATGCAGGGGGAGTATCTGAGCGAAATCGGCACCAAATTGCTGCGCGAGAACGATCCCGTGCTGGAAACCTTGCCTCTGGTGCTCAGTGGCAAAGCCGCCGTCGATTCCGAACTCGATGCCAACAAGTCCGCGGTGTCCATGCGTTCGCTGCCGTTGATGGATGCCAATGGCCGCGTTGGCGCTGTTGTGCTATGTCGCGACGTGACTGAGCTTCGCCGTCGTGAAAAGGAACTGCAGACCAAGGATGCGACGATTTCCGAAATCCACCATCGCGTCAAGAACAACCTTCAGGCGGTTTCCGCATTGCTGCGACTGCAGGCACGTAAGACCAAGTCCGAAGAGGTCAAGAAAGAGCTGAAAGAGGCGCAGCGTCGTGTACAAACCATCGCCATGGTCCATGAAGGCTTGAGCCAGACCGCCGATGAAATCGTCGATTACGACAAGGTCATTTCCAGCCTGTTGAAGATGGCGGTGGATTTGGCCACCATGCGTGACCAGCATATCGACATCGACTTCATCGGCAGATTCGGCATGATGCCGGCGCAGGATGCCACGCCGTTGTCATTGGTGCTGACCGAGCTGATCACCAATTCCGTGGAACATGGCTTCGAAGGTCGCAAAGAAGGTCATATCACGATTTCCGTGGGACGCGGCGGCAACAACCTCAATGTTGTGGTCGAAGACGATGGCACGGGCTTGGCCAATGAGGAGCATGATGGTATGGCACGTTCCTCCGGATCCGGTTTGGGAACGCAGATCATCAGCACGTTCGTCAACAACGATTTCGGAGGCACGGTCCGTTGGGAGCCCCGTCGTGGCGGTGGCACCCGAGTAGTGCTCGATATGAAGCTGCGTGCGGCGCAGGAACGATAGGAAAGATACGAAAATGTCCGGTTGACCAGGGGAAGTCAACCGGACATTTCGTTGTAAGTCGCTATTCGCAGAGCGTATGCAATGATGGATCTTTGAAAATTTCAGATCTGCATCTGCATGGCTTGGGAGCGGCGGGCACGCATGGCACGGCGCTTGAGCGCACGACGTTCGTCTTCGCTCAAACCGCCCCAAACACCGTAATCCTGATTGGTGTCAAGCGCGCACTTCAGGCACGCGTCAATCACCTTGCAGGTGCGGCAGACGGCCTTGGCCTCTTCGATCTGCTGATAGGCGGCGCCTGTATTGCCGACCGGGAAAAACAGCTCCGGATCCTTGTCGCGGCATGCGGCCTTGGCGCGCCAGTCAAAAGCACTGCTCATATAATCGCCTTCCTCTTGCCATGTACGGCATGTAAGTCCGTTATTCAGATAACCACGAATCGCGCGACTTTTCAAGAGTCTTCGCGAAAAGAATCCCACGAATCGTTAAAAACCTTGGAATTCCACGCACTGAATAGGGCATGCTTTGGCCTGTTGCATGAGCACGCCACGACCTGGGAGGGTATAGTCGTCGGCTGCGAACCCGTCCAGAATTGCGCCGGGAATGCCGAGCATCAGATCGTTGGAACGTTCTCCGCAGGGGAACGCCACACGAGTCGGACATCGGTCCAGCAGTGCGGAAATAGGTTTTTCCACCGCGGCAATCACTGTGATATTGGGATTGACCAACGCCTCACGCAATTCGTTCGCTTCAGGCGCAGAGGAAAAGGGATTAAGCGCTTCGTCCGCATCATCCACAATCCAGATGGTTCGCTTATGCGACGGTAAGGGTTTGCCGTCATCCGTCACCATGCCATGTTCGGTTTTGCGTGTGAAACGAATATTGGCGCAACCCGTGTCATATAGCCAGCGTGCGCAATGCAACAGTAGATTGGTTTTGCCGCTGCCGTAGGCACCGATGATGGCGATATTCTGTTGGCTCACGTCAAGAATGGCGGTATACACCAATACGCCATCGTCGGCAAGCGCAAAGGGAACGTTATGCCATGACTGGTTTGATGGGATGGAAAGATCGGATTGCGTTGCATGTTGCGTGAGAGGCTCGGAAAACAGGAGATCGGGGCGTTTGCAGGCGTGGAATCGTGCGGCCGTTCCAATATTGCGGACAAGTCGGTTGACATCGCGGACCGCGCTGCATAGGAAAGGTGTGGTGTGTTGTCCGTCATTGCAATAGGCTGCACCGGGAATGCTGGGAGGAATCAGCGCTGCGTCACGTATGCCGATCAATTCGTTCGACTGCATTTGGTCTGTAACCCGTAAGCATATGCTCAGCGAGATATTGGCTTTCACGTCGGCATGGACTTGGCCCATGGGATATTGCGTGCAGACGATCAGATGCATGCCAAGGGAACGGCCAAGTGACGCAAGACGATTCAGCCGTTGCATATAGTCGGGCAGACGGTCTCGAAGCGCATGGAATTCATCGATGACCACAACCAGTCGTGCCGGAGGCCGGACCAATTGGTCGAATCTGGAAACACGTTCGGCGCTGACCAGAGCCTCACGACGCACCAATTCCTGTTCAATGGCATTCAACGCGCGAATCGCGTGGAACAAATCAAGATCGCAGACATTGCCAACGGTGTGGGGAAGATGTTCCAAAGCGTTGAATGTCGATCCTCCTTTGAAATCCAAAAACACAAAATGCAGATCATCAGGGCTGTATTGCATGGCGAGCGACAAGCACCAACTGATGAGCAATTCCGATTTTCCCGAACCCGTGGTGCCTGCTACCATGGCATGCGGTCCTGATCGTTGCAGATCCGTGCGAAACAAGCCATGCTCCGTGACTCCTATAGGGCAGGATGATGTGGAGGAAAGCCATGTTCGTGTGATGGTGCGCCAAGGCAGCGCGTCCTCGTCCAGAGCGTAGAACCGCTCGAAACACATATGGGGCATTGCGGCGAACGGCGAATGGCTGTTTTGCCTTGCGGTCTCCACCACCTTTGCATAGGTGGTGGAGACAGGTTCGTCATGCTGCTGCTTCTGATTGGAACGCAACGCCATGGATGCCAGAGACAACGCGCTGCTGATGAGTCCAGGAGCAAGCATGGCCACATATAGCCATTGCCGTTGCGCGATCATTATGACAAGCATGACAAGTTGCGATAATACCGGCGCGGCCCAGCTGATGAGCATCAGCCGATCCTCATTGAATCCATTGGTATGCTTGCGCTTGGTTTTGCTGTTCATGCCGTCATTGTGAACAGCAGTGGCGGATGGACGCAAGCGAGAATCAGGGTTGTGGTCGGAGGATATGGTTATCCACATCCTGACCACAACCCTCAACTTTGCTGTTCGGCGAGCGTGCTACAGTGCCAGCCCGATGGGTCCCCTTAGCCAATTCGGAGAACAGTTCGAGGTTCTTACCCTCGTCCAAGAGCACGCTTGAGCCGACACCATCAACGTAGTAGTCGGGATCGGTCCAATAAACGCTTCCTGAAATGCCTTGATCCCCAGAAGCGCTTTTGAACGCCAAAGCCATGCGCATCAGCGATGAGGTTGAAGCCTTTTCATCCACGGTTACGGAACCCAACGCAGCCTCCGCAACTTTTTTGACTTTGCCGAAGTTCAGCAGCGTATTCTTGGACGCGCCTTTTCACTATGGCGTTGATGACCTGACGTTGACGGGCTGCACGTCCGAAATCGCCTTGTGCGTCCGCGTAACGCATACGAGAAAACGCAAGCGCGGTGGTGCCGTCGGCGGTATGGCAGCCGGCAGTCCAGTTCAACTGGGAGTACGGATCGCTTACATCCTGGTCGTAGCATAATTCGACGCCTCCTAAAGCGTCGACCACTTTGACCAGACCCCCGAATTGCACCATTGCCACGTGGTTGATTTTTTGCCCGGTGATGTCTTCGACTTCGTTAACCAGTTGTTTGCCGTTGTACAGTTGGGCGACGGCGTTGATTTTCATGTAACTCTGGTCGATTTCCACCAAGGAATCACGCGGAATGGAAATCAGTGAGGAAGGTCCGGATTTCGGTTTGGTGAGTACCAGAATGGTGTCTGTTCTGAAACCGGTCACGTCGCCAGCGTCACCAACGGTGCCTTCGCGTTCGTCGGAACCGAGGATCAGCCAGCTTTCGCCAGCGGTATCGGCTTTGTTCGTCAACCAAGACTGTTTGTTGAGCTGTCCATCCACCCAATTCCATGCGGAGAATATCGACAGTCCCAAGGCGAGAATCACAGCAAGGAAAAACGCGAGAATGACCCGCCCCATATGTCGTTTTCTGTGGGGGAGCACGGCTTTCGCAGTGGATTGGTATCCTGTTGTGCTATTGCCGGACAAAGGTTGTCTGGGCGTGTTCTGTCGCGTTGTTCGTGGCATGCCAGTGGGTATGGAGGAGGATCCTCGTACCTGCTGAGACGCACGGTGATTGTTCGGAGCTGAAGCAGGAGCAAACGATGCAGGAGACGATGATGCGACTTACGTGGTCTGCTGGTGGAGTTTGCGGCAGGACGGAAACTCTGTGGAGCGCTGGAACCGGATGGAGTTACGGATGATGGTTGCGCTGTACGCCTGCTGGCGTGCGGGGCACTTGAGCGCGCTGGCTGTGCGGCAGGCGAAAAACTCGGAATTGACGGAGAGCCGGATTGAGAAGGAATTGTGGATTTGTGAGGCTGTGATTCCGTCTTCTTCCGTCCTGCGGACGGGATGAAGCTCGGTGGTGCGGGCATGGGGTCCTTGCCGCCGTTCTCTTCACTCATACAATATCCTCCAAAAAGAAATCCGTTCCTACACCATTTACACCGTGTAGGAACGGATTCGGTGAAAGCGGTCTAGTTCTTTGCGGGAACGGCACAAACTGTCGCGTTGAGGTAACGATCGGCAAGTCCGATGTACTGCCCGGTAAGAGCGTCATGGATGGAGCCATCTTCCGGATCGACGGTGCCACCGGTGTTCGGATCGATAAGCGTGCCATCGGCTTGCGTGATCAGACCAGTGACCGGATCAGGCGTCTGTGCGGCTTCCTGGGAACCGTGTTGTCAGTGCCCATATTATCCGTATTGTCAGTGCCATCCGTCGAATTATCGGAAGAACCGTCGGAATTGCCTGCGGTATTGGCATCCGTGTTCGCGTCGGATTCGTCGGAACCATAAATCGGCTTGTCCGCGCGCATCTTCTCCCATAGCGTCTCCGCCTCATCGGTCCAGACCGAACGATTCGGGTCCGACGGCGCGGATACTACCGGAACGGTCTGCGAATACAGGTTGGACAGATTGAAATCCTTGAGGCTCATGGCAAGACCTGCAAGCGCTGCGGTATCGGCCATGCCTTGCGAGATATAGAGTGATTGCAAGGCTGATTTCGCTAGCTGGTAGAGCTGTGCGGTGTCAGTAAAGAGGTTCTTGCTGAGCGCTTCGTTCATCAACTGTTTGATGAGGTATTGCTGTCTGGTTGTTCGTGATGTGTCGGATCCGTCTCCCAGACCATGGCGGTTCGTGCGTACTGCGTTGCCTGGTGTCCGTCCAGATGGTGCAGGCCCTTGGTGAGTTGCAGGCTGGTGTAGGGGTCGTCGACGTCCTGTGGGATGCACAGGTCGACTCCGCCTACGGCATTGATCATTTTGACCAGTCCTGCGAAATCCACGACGATGAAGTTTTGAATGTTCAGTCCGGTGAGGCTGTTCACTGCATTCAGGGTGCAGCTTGCGGCTGAAGCGAGATCGCCGCCGGTCTGGTATGCGTTCGCGAAAATCGAGTTGAACATCACATTGTATTGCGCGGGAATCGTGCCGTTGGTCGTTTCGCACTGCGGTATGTCCACTAGGGAGTCGCGCGGAATGGAAACGAGATTGATTTTGGTGCGGTCCGCGGAAATCTGCGCCACCATTGTGGTGTCGGCCTGATGGTTGCCTACCACGTCGTCGAAGTTGCCTCCGACGGACTGGTTCTCTTCGCCATCGCGGGAATCCTGCCCGATGAGTACGAATTCGATGGGTTTGCCGGAGTTGGGATCGATGATCGAGGTGTTGGCGTCAAGTGAGCCTTGTCCGATGATTTCGACCGAATGGTCTTTGATGATGCCATTCACATCCAGCCATGTTGCGGCCGCTGCGGTTCCCGAGAACACCAGCATCGCCGCGATGACCGAAGCGACTATCGTCCTCGCACGATGCTGCACTCGATAGCCAAGGCTGTGACGCGGCTTTGCGTCTCGCAGTCCATTGACGTTAGGAAGCTTATCGCCGGCTGGTGATGTGGTCACGGTATCGCCTTCCTGTTTATACAAAAGATCACGCCATATCTCAACGCGTTCTAGAACATACCACTACTCTGTCATGGGATTATAGAGATGTTCCCCGATTTTCACGGATTCTGCTTCAGGCCCCCGTCGTTCTTGGAGGTACCATGTACCATATTTTTCTCGAATTATAGTGATTGACACGGCGGAAAACTTGACAAAAAGAAATTGCATGTGTGTAATTTAACACGACTAAAAGTGCGCATACGTATAGCAGGGGAGGACGCATGTGGGGCGTGATCGACGAGTCCTCCGATAATCCGCTTGCGGAACTGTGGGGTCTGTTCAAAAGCATGATGATGTTTCCTGGCAGCATAGGGCTTTATGTTCTCAGACTGATCCGGAAGCGTTCTTTCCTGAAAAGGGCGGATCAACCAGGGATGCCAAGCGAGTGTGCGCCCAGTGCGAGGTTCGTGAGCAATGCCTGAAATGGGCCATCGAGCATGATGAGCGTTTCGGCATTTGGGGTGGCATGAGCGAACGTGAGCGCCGTCGGTATAAGAAGGAACACAAGGAACGGGCATAACGCACGGCACACCCTGTGCGTACACTTGAAATTATGAATTCTAACGCCAGCAGCGATATCCAGGGAATTGTGACCGATCTGCTCAACAGCAGGCCGTACTCCCATCGGCAGGATGCCGATTCATCCGTGGCTGCGGTGATTACCGCGCAAAGCGATCTACGTTTTTTCTCATCCACTTTTGCCGCGGTGCTCGCACAGCGTGTGCTTCCAGGCACTATTATCGTTGCGGATTGCACCAATCAGGTTGAGCAGCCTATGCAGATGACGTTTAGCGTTATCCCGTCGCCTGCCGGTGTGCTTACGGAAGTTCCCGAAAGCAAGACCATACGTGTCATTCTCGTAGGAGTGAAGGGTGCCTCTTCATTCATGAATGCCGTGGCTCGTGCAATGCAACAGATCGATCTTGACGACCGGGTCGGTGCTCTGTGGACATTGCATGACGATTCCAGCGGCCGATGAGTCATGCCTTGAGGTGTTGCTCGATGCTTGGAAAAACACGCCGACTGCGTCTTTGCTTGGCGCGAAACAGTTGGATTGGCAGGCGGAAAGCCTGCATAACGTCGGTTTGTATGCGGGGCACCACAATGTCACGTCTCTGGTGGTGGACGGTGAGCCGGATCAGGAACAGTATGATGGCCGGCAGGATGTGTTGGCTGTGTCGCTTTCCGGCGCGCTGGTTCCATTGGCCACCTTGCGTACTTGGAAGGGTGCCGATCCATGGTTCGGCACGTTCGCCGAATCCACGGACCTGTGCAGGCGCATCTGCCTGGGCGGTGGCCGTGTGGTGGTGGTCCCGCAGGCGCGAATCGCCCATAGGAGGGCAAGATTTGAAGGCGTGCGTTCCAAAAACGGCCAACCTGTTGAAGATGAGGAAGGCCGCGTCGATCCGTACCTTGCGGTACGCGAGGCGAATACGAAATACGCGTATACGGACGTGCATCGTTCTTGGTGGCCGCTGCTGTGGATCTGGTCGATACTGAAGGCGTTGGGACTGGCCGTGCTGTGCCTGACGCGCAAACAGCCATACCATGCCTGTTGCGAATTGGCCCTGCCTTGGCGTTCGTTGCTCCACTTGCCGGGCGCATGGAGCCCGTGCCCGATTGCGTGAGCAGAGTAGGGTCTCCTTGAAGGCATTGGCCGCATTGCAGACGACTCGTCAGCAGATCGGCCAATGGAACGATCGCAAGCGTGCGTTTCTTGACCAGCGTGGCACTGTGATCCTCAGCTCTTGCCAAGGCGCATCTGCGTAAAAGGCTCATGCGCAGGTGGGGGCTTGCCATCGCATCGGCGGTGATCGCCTTCGCATGGATCGTCTTCCTATATTGGAATGTGCTTCGGAGCGTATTCTCCGGCGCGTCGATATATTCTCAAACGTTGCTGCCGACCGATGCCAGTTTCAGCCAGTTGGTGCATGCCGCCACCACGTCGTGGGCGTATACCGCGGGAACTGGAATCAGCGCCCCGAGCGCGCCTTGGCTGCTGGTGCTCATGGTGGTTTCCGTATTCACGGCTGGCCATGTTGCGACCGCAGTCGCCGTGGTGTTCTTCTTGTCCGCTCCTTTGATGGTGCTGTCGTTCTGGGCTTTGGCTGGAATCTTTACTCGGTCCGACACGGTGCGTTGCGTGATCGCGTTGGCATGGTTCGCCATCGCATTGTCGATGAACGTGTACAGCGATGCCGACGTGACGATGATGACGGTCATGGTGTTTCTTCCTGCGGCCTTCGCGTTTTCTTTCCGAGCCGTAGGCATGTACGTACGGAAGATCTGGTCAATCCGCAGGCTTCCGTGCAGGCCGCGGCGCTTGCGGCATTGTGCTTTATTCCCGTCGTCGCGGCCGAACCGCAATTGCTGCTGCCGCTGATGTTGTCGTTCCTTGTGTTCCTGATGCTTGTACGCTCCCATAGAACGACGCTGCTGCTGATTCCGCTGCCGGCCGCTTCCGTATGCGCGCCCACATTGGTCAACACGGTACGTTTCGCAGGAGCAGGTACGTGGCGTCAGATTTTTGGCAGTGTGATATTGCCGTCGTCTGCGCATGATGGGCATCCGATGATCGCAAATCTTTCGGATATTGTTTCCCGTGCATTCGGCGTTGCCGTATCCGGCGAGATTTGGCAGTATGTGGCTGCTGCAATGTTGGCATTGATTGTGCTTCTTGCCGCGGTATCGCTGTTCCTGCCATTCGTGCTTCGCGTGTCGCGTATGATGTGGGTCGTGGCGATCGCGGGTCTTGCCACGTCGCTGCTTTCCGCCGCGGTTGTGGTTGCGGTCGATGCGGATGGCGCCGTGGCCGGTTCCGTGCTTCCCGGTGTTTCATTCACGATGATGGGACTGCTGTCTTGCGTGTGCATGGTCGCAGGCGGTGCGGTGCAACGTTTCGTCATGCTGTGGCAGAGGCCGACCGGCGATGTCGAAGTTGAGAGGAATGACGCTTCTACTGGCATTATTGCCGGGCGTGCGGCACGAATCGTGCTGGTCATGCTGATTGCGGCGTCGGTTGTGGCGAGTGCCGGTTTTGATTATGTCGCCAGAGACCATAACACGGTTTCGACCAGTGATTCCGGTTTGCCGATTGTTGCTTCCGACTATCTTGCGCAGGATGAGGCGAGGCGTGTGCTCGCAGTACGCGCGGATAGTGCCGGTTCCATCAGCTACAATGTGATGCGCACCCGCCGAGGTGATTTGATCGACAGCTCTCCGGCACAGCGTGTCGAAGTGGCGTTCGGACGTTCCGATGATGCGAACAAGGCCATCGCCAAGGATTGCGCGCAGCTGTTGTCGAATGCTGATTCCGACGCCGTCGCCGATTTGAGCGAGTTGGGATTCGGAGGCATCTATGTGGTGCGCTCCGGCGAAGACAAGGCGCAAAAGGAGATAACCGATCAGTTGAGTTCCAATATCAGCGCTTCCGATGGCACGCAGAATGTCGTAAGCACTGATGCGGGAGCATACTATCGTCTCACCATCCAAGATACGGCCAAGCAGCATATCGACCGCAAGGGATATCGACAGGCTGAATCGAGTGTGTGGCGTCAGGCATGGCTGTGGTGCATGGGTATTGTTCTCGCAGCGTATTGCTTGGTTGCGCTTCCGCGCATGAGGCGTCACGGTCAGGAGGAAGCATGAGCAAACATTCTCGTTCCAAAACGGTTTGGCGTGTAATTCTGGCCATGGTGTCGGTGTTGATCATTGTCGCACTGGCGACTGTGGCCGTAATCTACCGCCCGACTTGGATTCATGCGGATTCGCCGGTAACGCAGCGTTCATCCGTATCCCGTACCGTCAGTCCGCGTCAGCTGGAAACATATTGTCCAGCACGAATGACGATAGCTGATACTGATGCGTATGGAGACAGCGAATATCAAGCGTCCAACGGCAATATCATGTCGTCGGCGCGTTATGCGTCCTTCGGTTCGGTGTTCCGCTCTTCCGTAGGGCTTCTCGGAGCTGATGAAGCCACTTCGTCATTGGTGTTGAACAAGGATGATGCCGGATCGGATGATGATATTTTCATGGCGTCCGGCACGGTCGATGACGGAGCCCAATTGCAGAATACCCGATTGCTGTCGGCTTCCGATGGAACGGGAGCGGCCTCTTCGGTGATGTCTTGGGCTACTGAGGGAGATTTGAAAGGCGTTTCCGCTGCTTCCTGCGTCGCTCCGGCTTTGAAGCAGTCGCTGATGGTGTCGGGCACCAAAACAGGCATGACCCAGCAGCTGGTCGTGGCCAATCCGTCGGCTAAGGCCACGTCGGTGAACATCAAGGTTTGGGGATCCGACAAGTCGGGTGCTTTGGCATTGTCTACCGGTTCGACGTTGACGGTTGGCGCGGGTAAGGAATCTGTGCTGAACCTTGCCGCAGCAGCTTCCGGGCAGGATGCTTTGTACGTTACCGTGTCCAGCGTGGACACGCCCGTTGCGGCCGTGGTGCGCACCATAGCATGGATGGTCTGGTTGCAAAAGGATCGGATTATGCGGTCCCCAATACTGTTGCCGCAAAAACATTGGCGATTGACGGACTCACGGAAGGCGATGCCGTCAACCTGTATGTGTATCCGTCTCGGCAGGCCGACGTCACCGTATCTTGGACGGATGACCAAGGTCTGAAGAAAACCAATCAGCAGACGCTCGAATCGAATCGCGTTTCGGTTATCGACCTGGGTTCGGTTCCCAAGTCGGCGACCGGACTTACCATCAGCGCCAGCGAGCCGGTATCCGTCGCCGCGAAGATCACCAATGATGGCGATGATGACCAGGCTGATTTCGCCTTGGTCAACGCTTCAGTGCCGATGAGCGTCTCCGCCATGGCCGTGCCCGACCATGCCACGGCTCAAGTGGGCATCACCAACATATCGGGCGATGAGCGCACGGCAAGATTGACGTCCTACAACAGTGTCGGAGATACTGTTGACCAGCGCGAGATTGCTCTCCAATCCGGCGCTTCGACAACGGTTGATCTGGCGGATATCAACGATGGAGACGTTGCGCCGTAAGCCTTGCCGATCCGGACCAATCAATGGTGTGGAACATCCGTATCAGCCAAAAAGACGTATCGGATGCGAAACTGGCGGAGTGTCGATTATCGGCGCAACGGATCTGAAGGAAGCCCGCGAGCAGGTGCTGGCCAACCAGAACATGACCGTCGTGCGTTGATCACATACCCCAATCGGGTCGATCTCTTCGGGACGGCGTCCATACAGTTCCGCCAAGCGCAACACCACTTCGTCGCGGATGGCGAATTGCAGGTCCATACGGCTTCGCGCATGCGATTGCAAAGGCATACGGTACAGCACGACGCGCGGCGGAATGCCATGTTCCGCGGGGAAAGACTGCGAGCCCAAGTGCGCAGTGGCCTCCCATGGTGCCGGGTCGGATGGCGGAACATCCTCGACCGCAAACTGTACCGGTGCCACCAGTTCGGGCCATGCATCGTTGAGCCTACGGATCTGAGCCACCAGCATGTCGTCGAACATACCGCTTCTTGTACGATAACGTGGAAGTCTGGTACCGAACATGGGAGTGCGGGTCCCACGACCATGACGGTTTCTATACACTGTTGATTCCCAAGGCAATTGATACATGGCTTCTACCATATCAGGGCCTTGCGCGAATCATGCGATAGCATATTGTTCATTGCATCGACACAGGAGGAAACGATCATGACGGATATTTCCGTGCCCTGTTGGAACGACGTGGATATCGAGGAATTGTGCAATGGAGTACGCCTTATCGCCTTCGATCTCGACAACACGTTGGCAAGGTCGAAAAAGCCAATGAAGGACGACATGGCCGAATGCTTCTCCGCATTGACATCGTTGATTGATGTCGCGGTGATCACCGGTGGCAAGTATGCATTGCTGAAAAGTCAGGTGGTGGAACGGTTGACAGGTCAAGCCAATCGGTCGCATCTGCATCTTATGCCGACCAGCGGCACCCGATATTACCGTTGGGACGGATCGGATTGGGCGCCGGTCTTCGCCCATGACCTCAGCGCGGATGATCGTGCGAAAGCTTACGAATCGTTGGAACGCAATGCGCGCGAACAGGGTATCTGGCTCACGCACGTTTGGGGTGAACGTATCGAGGATCGTGGCAGCCAGATCACATTCTCCGCATTAGGGCAGCTTGCGCCCATCGAAGCCAAGGAGGCGTGGGATCCAACCAACGAGAAGAAGAATCGTCTGGCACGAGCGGTTGCCGCCGATCTACCGCATTTGGAGGTACGACCGGGCGGCGCCAGCAGCGTCGATATCTCCGAAAAAAACGTCGACAAGTCGTTCGCTGTTCGAGAATTGGCCGATATTCTCGGCATTACGGTGGCGCAGATTGTTTTTGTGGGAGACCGTATGGATCCGGATGGTAACGATTATCCCGCGGCAAAGGCAGGCACCAGGGCGGTGAAGGTTACCTGTCCGAACGATACCGTGAAATTGTGCGGTGGAATCATCGCCAGTCTATCGCGATAGAACCTGTTGGGAGGTTTCGCATGAACTCAATGGCGAGGGCATGCTCGATGGTGGTTAATCTGCTGTTTCCCCGGGCTGCGCCGGGTGCGACAAACCGGATGAAGTGCTATGCGAAGCTTGCAGGGCATTGTTTTCCCAGCCGACCGCACAGTCGTTTGACGGTGTGGCGATGCAACGCTGGTTCGCATGCGGATGGTACCGTGGCACGGTCAGAAAGGCGGTTCTCGCGTGGAAGGATCACGCGACGAGGAATGTGACCGTGCGTTCGCCGATGCGATATGCGCCCTTGCAAAAGCGTCTGGCGTTATTGACTTCGTTCGTGATAGGCATGGTTCATGCATGATGTTGTTGTGGTTCCCGCGCCTTCGTCTCCCGCTTCAATACGTCGTCGCGGACGTAAACATATGATGCCGATCGCCAAACATCTGGCAGGTTTTCTACGGGAGGAAACAGGCTGCGAGGTGACGGTGCGTGACGCGTTGGAGAACAGGGGGGTCAAAGAGAAATCAGTGCAGACCAGCGGTGCGGCGCAACGGTCGCAACGTTTGAAGGGGCATGTTTCGGTGTGTCCTTCGGTTTCCTTGCGCAATACGATGGTGATTCTGGTGGATGATATTGTCACGACCGGTGCGACCATGCGCAGTTGCGTCGAAACGATGCGGAAGGAGGGTGCTACGGTCGTGACCGTGCTTGCTTTGGCTCACACTCCGGCGGGAACGCAGAAGGTTGGCCCAACGCAAGCATGGTCACGCACGCAAGTGCAGTGACGTGAGAAATCCTCTATTCGTCATCCGTAACATGGTATTTCGGCAGAATGATTTCAAAATCGGCTCCACGCGGGTCATCGACGACCCTCACCGAACCACCGTGCAACTGGGCGGCCCAACGTGCGATGGACAATCCCAAGCCGGTTCCGCCCGATTCGGTGCCCGGACCTGTTTTTCCTTTGACGAAACGGCGGAAAATGTCGGAACGCGCCTCTTGCGGAATCTGCGATCCGAAATTGACGACATTGGTGACGATGGTGCCGAAATCCTTGTTTTCGTGTGCTTCGATAAGCACCGTGGTATTGTCCGCGGAATGCTTGAGCGCGTTCGCGATGATATTGGTGAACAGTTGGCGCAGGCGGTCCTGATCGCCTGCCATCTCGATATCGTCGGGCACATGCATTTCGATGTCATGCGCATGCCCGGCATCGGCGATTTCCAAAGGTTCCACGGTTTCGTCAAGAAAATCGGCGAAATTGAACATTTCGATTTGCAGGCTTGCCGCGCCGGCTTCCATGCGGGAAAGATCAAGAAGGAACGCGATCAGATCGGACAGGCGGTGCGTCTGATTGAGGATGCTTTCCAGATTTGATGGCGTAGGGTCGATCACGCCATCCGCCATGTTTTCGACCATGGCTTGAAGCGCTGATACGGGCGTGCGTAATTCGTGGCTTACGTTGGCTACCATGTCCCGGCGCATCTGGTCGGCATGCTGAAGCTCTTCCGCCATTTCGTTGAAGGTGAGGGCGAGCTGGCCGACTTCATCGCGACTATTGGAGTCGACATGGACGCGCACGGTGTAATCGCCTTCCGCCATCGCTTCGGCGGCGTCGCGCATTTGGCGCAGGGGAGAGGTGAGTCCTCTGGAGAAGAAATATGTGATTCCTAAAGCCACGGCGAGGGTAATGGGCATGGCGATCCATACGCTGAGCCCTACTTTGAGCAGGAACCACGCCATGATGAACGCAATGGCGGTGGAGATGGTGATCAGAACGCTCAATTCAATTTTGAGCGATGAGAACAAACCAATAGGACGTTCGGTTTCCAATGGATTCACCGAACGCCCTGGTTTTGTATCGGTAGTACGCATACCACCGAATTTTAGCGCATTAGTCTTGGACTTCTGGCGGTTCGAACGCGTAACCGACGCCATGCACGGTACGAATGGTCTTCGAACCGAGCTTATGGCGCAATGCCTTGACGTGCGAATCGACGGTGCGAGTGCCGGAAGCATCCACCCAATCCCACACTTCCTCGAGCAGTTTCTCGCGAGTGAGCACGGACTTCGGCTTGCGGGCCAGCGTGGCCAGCAAATCGAATTCCGTAGGGGTCAGGTGCACCTGCTTGCCATTGACGGTGACGATACGTTGCGCGGGATCGATGACCAAGGAGCCGAAATCGAGAAGCTTCTCGTTTTCGGAGTTTTTGGCGATGACCTTGGCACGATCTACACGGCGCAGCAACGCCTTGCAACGGGCGATGAGTTCGCGCATGGAGAACGGCTTGGTCATGTAGTCATCGGCTCCGGCACCGAGGCCGATGACCTTATCGGCCTCGTCGTCTCGTGCCGTCAGGATCAGCACTGGCACAGGGCGCTCCGCCACGATGCGTTTCGTGGCCTCAAGACCATCCATCACGGGCAACATGATGTCCATGATGACCAGATCCGGACGCAACGTAGTCGCGGCCTGAACCGCACTGGCGCCGTCGGATGCCACGCGCGCCGTCCAGCTTCCGCTGTGATGCGCTGCGCGATGGCAGTGGCCAGTGTCGGCTCGTCTTCGACCACCAGAACGGTGCGTGGAGCCGTTGTGGGTTGTGCTGATGAGTTGAGCATAGCTTTCCGCCTTTCTCAGAGTTCCGGCTTCAAGAATACTGCGCCCAGTGCCGGAACGGTGATTTTCGCGGACCAATCACGTGAATGGTATTCGCCTTCGACCGCTTCGACCGTGCCATTGTGAATGCCGGAACCGCCGTAGATCTCATCATCCGTGGTCAGCACTTCGGTCCATTTGCCGCCCTTGGTGAGCGGTACCTGATAGTCGGTCCATGCCTCGCCGGAGAAGTTCACCACAACCACCATTTGCTCTCCGTCCTTGCCGATACGCACGAAGCTGAGCGTGTTGTGATCGGCGTCATCGCTGGTGAGCCACTGGAAGCCGGCCGGGTCGAAGTCTTGGCTCCAAAGTGCAGGGGAAGCCTTGTACAGCGTGTTCAAATCCGCGACAAGCTTTTGCACACCCTGGTGGTCCGGCCATTCAAGCGCGGCCCAATCCACGGAACCGTCATGATCCCACTCGCCGTACTGGGCGATCTCATTGCCCATGAAGGTGAGGTTCTTGCCCGGGTGGGCCCACTGGTAGCGAACAGCGCGCGGACACCGGCATACTTCTGCCAATCGTTGCCCGGCATCTTGCCGAACATGGATCCCTTGCCGTACACAACCTCATCGTGGCTGATCGGCAGCACATAATGCTCCGAATAGGCGTACACCATGGAGAACGTGATCTCGTTGTGGTGCCACTTGCGGTTAATCGGCTCCTCATGCAGATACTGCAGGGTGTCGTGCATCCAACCCATGTTCCACTTGAGCCGAATCCCAAACCACCGGCGTCGGTCGCGCGGTGATGCCTGGGTAAGCCGTGGATTCCTCGGCGATCATCATGATGCCTGGATTGTTCTTGTATGCCGTGGCGTTGGCTTCCTTGAGGAAGTCGATGGCTTCGAGATTCTCGCGGCCGCCGTAGATGTTCGGATGCCACTGGCCGGCCTCACGGCTGTAGTCCAGGTACAGCATCGAGGAGACCGCGTCCACACGAAGCGCGTCGATATGGAACTCATCCAGCCAGAAGCAGGCGTTGGCCACCAGGAAGTTACGGACCTCGCGACGTCCGAAATTGAACACGTACGTGCCCCAATCCGGGTGCTCGCCACGAGTCGGATCCGGATCCTCATACAACGGCGTGCCGTCGAAGCGGCCCAGTGCGAACGCATCCTTCGGGAAGTGGGCCGGAACCCAATCCATGATCACACCGATGCCGGCCTTGTGCAATTTCTCAACAAGATACTTGAAATCGTCGGGGCCGCCCAAACGCGAATCGATCGCGTAGTAGCCGGTCACCTGATAACCCCAGGATCCTGCGAACGGATGTTCCGCCAACGGCATGAACTCCACGTGCGTGAAGCCTTCCTTCTGCACGTAGGGAACCAGCTTGTCGGCAAGCTCACGGTAGTCGTTCACGTCCTTGCGCCAGCTGGAGCGTTCACCTCATAGATGCTGACCGGTCCGTTATGCGGGTCGCTGGCCGCGCGTTCGGCCATCCAATCGGCATCATCCCATTCATGTGGATTCGACCACGATGGATCCGGTGCGCGGCGGAATCTCGTGGGAGCGCTCCATCGGATCGGCCTTCATGGTCCATTCGTTATTGGCGTTGAGGATTTCATACTTGTAGATTTCGCCGGCCTCAATGCTGGGATGAACAGTTCCCAAATGCCGGAAGAACCAAGTTCGCGCATGGCGTGGGTGCGTCCGTTCCAGCCATTGAAATCGCCGACCACGCGCACGGCATGCGCGTTTGGCGCCCATACGGTGAACGCGGTGCCAACCACCTGCTCGCCATCTACGCCTTCAGAAGAACCCATCGGATCGTCATAGCGGAGCACATGTGCGCCAAGTGCCTCCCACAGGCGCTCGTGACGGCCTTCGCCGAATAGATACATGTCCATCTCGCCGATGGTCGGCAGATAACGATAGGGATCGTCAGACACCACAACGGAACCGTCTTCATACTCCGTGCGAATACGGTAATCTGGCACGCCGTAACCCTCTTCTGCTGCGGCGGCGGGAACGAGTGCCATGAAGACGCCATTGTATTCATGGATTGCGAGCGTTTGACCTTGTTCAGTGATAATCGTCACGGATTTTGCCAACGGACGCAAGACTCGGATCGTGACGACATCCGCATGCTTGCCGGAACCGAGGTGCCCGCCGAGCACCTCGTGAGGATTGTAGAACGTACCGTTGCTTACTGCATCCAGTGTGCCCTGGGGAACAGGAACAGCAACGACATCTTCATTGATCTTGGATTCTGTAGCCATGGCAAAAGTGTAAGCATGAAACGGAAGAAAAGTGGCCCGTGTCGCGCCTATTTTTCCGTTTTTCAAGTGTTTTTGGCCAGTCCACCCCTGATGGCACAATAATTCGGGTTTTGTGTAAGCTTTTCACGGAGGATTCATGGGTTACAAGGTCGGCGACATGGTCGTCTATCCACGTCACGGCGCTGCGAAGGTGGAGGCCATCACCGAACGGACAGTCAAGGGAATCACCCGCGAATATCTGCAGCTGTCGGTGCTTTCGTCTGACGGTCTGGTCATCAACGTTCCTGTTGATAATGCCAAAAAGGTTGGTGTGCGAGATATCGTCGACGCCAACGAAGTGGCCAAGGTGTTCGAGATTCTGCGCACTCCGATCATTGAGAAGGAGATGAACTGGTCTCGTCGCTACAAGCTGAATGTCGAGAAGATCGCCACCGGCGATGTCAATAAAATTGCGGAAGTGGTGCGTGACCTTGCGCAGCGTGATGTTGACGAGCATGGTCTGTCGGCTGGTGAGAAGCGCATGCTTACCAAGGCCCGTAGCATTCTGACTTCCGAGATTTCGCTGTCCGAACACCTTGATGAAGCCGAGGCCCAGCGTTTGCTGGACGTGAACCTTGGGTATGAGCCGGCCCAGCCCGGCGATGAGGAGCATCATACCGAGGCTCCCGAGGAGGCTGCCATGGATACGCTGGCCCGAGTTGAGGCCGAAAGCAAGAAGTCCAAGAAGAGGTAAGGCGTTTCATGCGTATCGGTCAGGGTTTTGACGCTCATCGATTCGCATCTCACGATGCAGGCAAGCCGTTATGGCTTGCTGTTTGCGTTGGGAGGGCGATGGCATCGAGGGCGATTCGGATGGCGATGTCGCCGCTCATGCGTTGATTGACGCATTGCTTTCCGCGGCCGGTCTTGGTGATATCGGCACCTTGTTCGGTGTCGGCTCGCAGTCCGATGGCGCGGGCAAGCATGGCGCCGAAATGTTGCGGACCACGGTCGATTATCTGAACGAACGTGGTATGAAGCCAGTGAGTGCCAGCGTGGTCGTGATCGCCAATCGGCCGAAAATCGGAAAACACAGGGAAGAAGCCGAACGAGCGTTGTCTGAAGCCATAGGTTGTGAGGTGTCCATGACCGCCACCACAACGGATGGCATGGGATTCACTGGTTCGGGCGAAGGCGTCGCCGCGATTGCCGATGCTTTGGTGGAACCTGTTGATCCATCGACTCGTCAGGCAGTCTGATTTCGCCCGCTGACGGCTTTCCGATACTTCTTTCTGCTACTTTCTTTTGAAGGATTCAATAGCCTTCGCAACCGCCCAAAACAACGTCGAAATTGTCACGATGATGAAGCTCGGGGGAGCGGGGAACATGGCGGAAATCACGAGCCTCCCCAAATCGAAATCAGGCAGATCACCGTGGCGACGACCATCGCCTTGAATGGTGAGCGGGCGATGATGTTGGCGGTGGCGGCGGGGGTGATCGCAACGCGAAGATCAGCAATGTGCCGACTGCGGGAACGGCAATGGTAATGACGCCGGCCATAATTGTCATAAAGCAAATGTTCATGAAACCGACGGGCACGCCTTTTGCCTGTGCCACCTGCTCATCGAGCGAACTGAATAACAATGGACGGTAAATAACGGCCAGAAACCGCCAACAGCAGCACGTCGAAAATCGCGAAACCAATGATCTGACCGTCGTGATCGTCAGAATCGAGCCGAACAGAATCGACTGCATCTGCTGCGAAGCCGAGCTTGACATGCGTGCGAAAAAGAGACCAAGGCCGGTGGCGAAAGCGAGTACGGTTCCAGTGGCGATCTCACGCTGTGAAGCCTTCTTGCCAAGCGCGCCGATCACCAGTGCTCCGCCGAGAGCGAACACGCCAAGACCTGCGGAAACAGGCAGGCCGAGCAATACGGCTCCGGTGGCACCTGGCAGTCCGATATGTGCCAAGGCGTGGGCTGCGAATGTGGAATGTCTGGCGATGGTGAAATAACCCATCACGCCGGCTGCCAATGCGATGCACAGGCCGGCGAGAAACGCGTTCGTCATGAATGGGGCGTTGAGCGTGGAAACCCAATCCGGGTCGAAAGCGAATACGGTACCGTCCATGCTCAGTCCTCCTGCGTGGTGTGGCTGTGATGGTGAAATTGCGCGATTTCTTCTGGAGCATGCGCATCGATGCTCATGTTTTCAGACTCGTCCTCGCTTGGCGTCACGAACATATCTCCTTGCGGAGTGGTGACCACCTGTACGGTCGTGCCATATAAATGCGTGAGTAGATGGGAATCCAGCACCTCGTTCATGCCTGCATAGTGTGGATGTCCGTCAAGCAGATAGACGGCTCCAGTGAGGATGGGCAGAAGCATATTAAGGTCGTGCGCCACCACTTGGATGGTCATGCCGAGTTCGCGGTTGAGTTTGGCGAGTACGTGCACAGTGGCGCGTTGACTCGCCAGATCAAGGTTGGCGAGAGGCTCGTCCAGCATCAGCAGTTTCGGGTCATCCACGAGCGCCTGCGCGATGGCGACCCTTTGGCGCAGTCCGCCCGAAAGTTCGGATAGGCGATAATTCGCTTTGTCTTGCAACTCGACGAAGTCCATGGCCTTGCGGGCTTTCTCGCGAAGTGTTTTGGTGACGGGATGAATGCCGAATCGAGTTCCCGTCAAGCCGAGAAGCACCGACTGTTCCGCGGTGATGTTCGATTCGATGTCGGATGCGTAGCTTTGCGGCACGTAGCCGATGCGCCGGTTTGCGGAGCCTGCAGGCTGCCCGAGTACCTTGATGCTGCCGTGCGCGGTTGGAATCAATCCCAGCTCGGCCTTCATCATGGTGGTTTTGCCCGCGCCGTTGGTACCGACGATTGCGGTTACCGAGCCTTGCGGAATGCTGAACGTGCCGTGTTGCCAGATGACGTGACCGCCTCGTTTGACGCAGGCGTCGTCGAATTCGATGCAGGCAGGTGTCTCGTCGTGCATGGCTTCTCCTTGATTTGAATGCACGTACATACTCGCAAATGGTGTTGACAATCATTCTCAATAAGGATTGTCGTTGAAACCGTCGTAACGATCAGACGAGAGGCTTTGCGTAAAAAGCAAAACGTCAGGCAAACAAAAAAGACCATTCCGCATTCAGTTGGACGCAGGATGGTCTTGGCAAAAGCGATTACCGATCGATTGTTCGGCAATCGCTTTTGCCGAACAATCATTTCACCGGATTTGGTTGCGGCGCATCGTTCGATCCGTTCGTTGTCTGATCGTTGTCTTGCGTCGAGGAATCTGCGGTTGATTCCAAGGAATCCGCGTTTTCCGACGTGCTGTCGGAACTTGTTGCATCCTGATCGTCGGCATCGGATTGTTCATCGAACATATCGGTCAACGACAGGATAAGAGCGCGGATCCACGATGTCAGGCTGGTGTAATCGGAGGGCATCTGTTCGCTGACATCAAGCACGGGAACGTCGGATTTGTAAGCAATGCCGGTCAGCGTGTTCGTGGCGTCGCTTGTGGATTGTGTGTCGTTGATCAGCACCTCGACTTTATGCTTTTCCAGCAATTCCTGAAATTCCTGAAGATCGGTGGGGGCTGGCTCGGAATTCGTGCTGGACGATTGCAGATACCCCTCCGGCGTGTTGTCGGTGAACCCCATGTCGCTGAGCAGATAGTAGGCCACCGGTTCGGTGGCGGCGTAGGAGACGTTCTTATGCGAGTCGCTGAACGCCTTCATGTCCTTTTCTATTTTCTTCTCCCGCCTGTTCCACGCGGTGAGTTTGTTGTTGAAATATTTCTTTTGCGCGGGCATGATGCGGCTATATGTGTCGGCCAATTCCTTGGCCATGGCGTTTCGGGCGTCACTGGAGAACCATAAATGCGGATTGTCTCCCTCGACGGCGCCCACCATTTGTGCTGCGGAAACGGAAACCATGGTCTTACTGAGGTTCTTGGTGGCCCAAGTGTCATAGCCGGCACCATTGGACACTACGACCTGTGCCTGCTGAAGTTTGTCGATATCGTCGGTTTTCGCTCGAAATCATGCGCATTGACATCGGTTGAAGAGAGAACCGACGTGACCTTCACATGTACGCCACCGATCTGCTCGGCAAGAGAACCCCATTGATTGACCGAGGCGACCACTTCGATTGGAGTGATCTGTTCGGTTGGGGTTTCGGAGTCGGCGGAGGCGTCATTCTCCTGCGAAGTTGACCCTCCGGAACATGCTGCCGTGCCGAACGCCACGCAAAGCGCGATTCCCGCAGCGAAAGCGCGTAACAAAGAACGTTTGTGCAAGCGCATGTCGATTGCCCTCTTCCTGAACCGCCCTAATCGTGTTCATCTCATAAATACGTGTGCGACTTACGACTGAAACCAAGATAGCCTACGATACATGCAAATGCCAATACAACAATGAGACAACGAAAAGGGGAGTGGCCGGCATGGCGGTGAAAATCGATGGAAAGATGGTGTCCGCGCAGATCAAAGCGAATCTCGCCGAGCGAGTCGCAGCGCTGAAAGAGCAGGGGGTTAACCCCGGTCTTGGAACTATCCTGGTTGGTTCCGATGCCGGATCCGTCAAATATGTTGCCGGAAAGCATGCCGATTGCGCTGAAATCGGTGTGAACTCCATTAAGAAGGAGTTGCCTGCCGACGCAACATTCGAACAAATCGCCGAAGTCGTACAGGAGCTTAACGCCGATCCTGCCTGCACCGGCTACATCGTGCAGTTGCCGTTGCCGAAGGCATCGACGAGAACGCCATCATCGATCTGATTGACCCCAAGAAAGACGCCGATGGTATGCACCCATATAATCTTGGCGAACTCGTGTTGCATGCGCGCGGCGAGATCACTACTCCGCTGCCATGCACTCCGCGAGGCGTGATCGAACTGCTCAAAGCCTACGACATTGACCTGGACGGCAAAGAGGTCTGCGTGCTCGGCCGAGGCATCACCATCGGCCGCACTATTGGTCTCATGCTGACTCGCAAGGCGGTGAATGCCACGGTCACGCTGTGCCATACCGGCACCAAGGACGTGCGCAAGCATATGCGTGAGGCCGATATCATCGTTGCGGCCATGGGCTCCGCCGGTTTCGTCAAGCCGGAAGATATCAAGGAAGGCGCGGTGTTGGTCGATGTCGGTGTTTCTCGCGTGTTCGACGAGGAGGTCGGCCGTTATCGCGTGAAGGGCGATGTCGATAAAGCCTGTTATGAGAAGGCCTTGGCATACACGCCGAATCCAGCGGTGTAGGCCCTATGACCCGCGCCATGCTGCTGGAAAACGTGGTCGAGATGGCCGAGCGTCAGCTGTAATTGCGCTCTGTGTGTGAAAATATGAAGTAATTTCGGGCGTGTCGCGGGTTGCGGCACGCCTTTTTTGTGCATGGTCCCATGTAACTTACGCCTTGCGTGTGTTATATCGCACGCACATAATTGAAGACCGATTTTATCCACCCACTATTTGTAAGAAACCAAATTAATGGCAGAGAACAATAACGAAGTCGCCAAGGTCGCCATCAACGACATCGGCACCGAAGAGGACTTCATCAAGGCAGTCGATTCCACCATCAAGAACTTCGATGATGGTGATCTGGTCGAAGGTACCGTCGTCAAGGTCGATCACGACGAGGTCCTGCTCGACATCGGCTACAAGACTGAGGGTGTCATCCCCTCCCGTGAGCTTTCCATCAAGAAGGACGTTGATCCGGACGAAGTCGTCGAGGTCGGCGACACCATTGAGGCCCTTGTCGTCACTAAGGAAGACAAGGAAGGCCGTCTGATTCTGTCCAAGAAGCGTGCACAGTACGAGCGCGCTTGGGGAGACATCGAGAAGATCAAGGAAGCCGATGGCGTTGTCGAAGGCACCGTCATCGAAGCTGTCAAGGGTGGCCTCATCGTCGACATCGGTCTGCGCGGCTTCCTGCCGGCATCCCTGGTCGAAATGCGTCGCGTCCGCGACCTGTCCCCGTACATTGGCCAGACCATCAAGCCAAGATCCTCGAGCTCGACAAGAACCGCAACAATGTGGTGCTCTCCCGTCGTCAGTACCTCGAAGAGACCCAGTCCGAAGTGCGCGAAACCTTCCTGTCCCAGCTCAAGAAGGGCCAGATTCGCGAAGGCGTCGTGTCCTCCATCGTCAACTTCGGTGCATTCGTTGATCTGGGCGGCGTTGACGGCCTGATCCACGTTTCCGAGCTGTCCTTGGAAGCACATCGAGCCACCCGTCCGAGGTTGTCAAGGTCGGCGACAAGGTTACCGTCGAGGTGCTCGACGTTGACCTCGATCGTGAGCGCATCTCCCTGTCCCTCAAGTACCCAGGAAGATCCGTGGCAGCGCTTCGCTCGCACCCACGTTCCTGGCCAGATCGTCAAGGGCAAGGTCACCAAGATCGTCCAGTTCGGTGTCTTCATCTCCGTCGAAGAGGCATCGAAGGCCTCGTGCACATCTCCGAGCTGGCCAACCGCCACGTGGAGAACCCGGAGACCGTCGTCAAGCCGGGCGAAGAAGTCTTCGTCAAGGTGATTGACGTTGATCTCGATCGTCGCCGCATCTCCCTGTCCCTCAAGCAGGCCAACGACTCCGTCGATCCGGCTTCCGAGGACTTCGATCCGGCTCTGTACGGCATGCCGGCAGAGTACGACGAGCAGGGCAACTACAAGTATCCGGAAGGCTTCGACCCGGCAACCAACGAGTGGATCGCTGGTTACGAGAAGCAGCGTGAGGAGTGGGAGTCCCAGTACGCCACCGCTCACGATCTGTGGGAGCAGCATAAGGAATTTGTGGCCAAGGAGCTCGAGAACGCTGAAGCTTCCGCCGCTGAAGATGGCCAGGCTCCGAAGGAAGAGAAGGTCGAAGAGGTGTCTTCCAACTACTCCTCCGAGAACACTTCCGCCGGCACCCTCGCCGACTCCGACCAGCTCGCCGCTCTGCGCGACCAGCTGCTCGGCAAGTGATTGTATCCTGAGCTAGGATCCAATCCAGCTCAGGCTAGATTTTAGAAAAGACCCCGTTCCTGATTCAGGTTCGGGGTCTTTTCGTATGTGCATGGCAAGCGCGCATGCGAAGCGCATTACAATGGCGGTTGTGGTGATTCGAATAGGATTGACCGGCGGCATAGCGGCTGGCAAAAGCACGGTATCCGCAAGACTGCGTGAGCTTGGTGCAGTACTTGTCGATTATGATCTGCTTGCGCGTCAAGTGGTGGAACCAGGCAGCATCGGCCTTCAGCGTATAGTGGAATGTTTCGGCTCCGATGCTTTGACCGATCGAGGCGAGCTCAATCGAGCGTGGATGGCAGAGCATGTGTTTTCCGGCGCTGATGCGGAACGAAAACGCAAGATGCTGGACGGAATCGAGCATCCACTGATTTATGAACTTGCAGTGCAACTCGAACATGAGGCTGTTGAAGTTGATTGCCAAGCAGTAGTGTGCATGACATACCGTTACTCGCCGAAGTAATTGACAGCATTCCTTTTGAATTCGACCATATCGTAACTGTTGAAGCGCCTGAACAGGTGAGGGTCAGCAGAATGATGTCACGCGAGGCATGAGCGAAAGCCAGGCATGGAATCGTGTGAACCATCAATCCAGCGTGGAACAGCGTCTTGCCATTGCCGATGAGATCATCGATTCCACACAGTCGTTGGAACAAATGTTCGAGCATATTGATATGCTAATGAAACAATGGCGCACGGAAGCGAGGTAGGTATGGGATTCAATATTGAACGCACGAACAAGCCGTTTGTGGTCAAATCGCCATATAAGCCGAGCGGCGACCAGCCTAAAGCGATTGAAGAGCTTGCGGAACGCATTGAAAACGGTGAGAACGATGTGGTGCTCATGGGCGCTACCGGAACTGGCAAAACTGCCACCACGGCATGGCTTATTGAACGTCTGCAACGCCCGACGTTGATCATCGAACCGAATAAAACGTTGGCAGCGCAGCTGTGCGCCGAGTTCCGTGAACTCATGCCAGACAATGCGGTGAGCTATTTCGTTTCGTACTACGACTACTACCAGCCGGAAGCCTATATTCCGCAAACAGATACGTATATCGAAAAGGATTCCAACATCAATGACGACGTGGAACGCTTCGCCATGCGGCCACGGCGAACCTGCTGACGCGTCGTGATTGCGTGGTCGTGGCAACGGTTTCCTGTATTTACGGCTTGGTACGCCGGAAGAATATGCCGGGCGTATGCTGTTTCTCGAGGAAGGCCAGCAGATCGACCGTGACGACTTGCTGCGTACTTTCGTCGCCATGCAGTACAAGCGCAACGATATCGCCTTCACCAGAGGTACTTTCCGTGTGCGCGGCGATACCGTCGAAATCATTCCCGTATATGAGGAACTGGCCATCCGTATTGAATTCTTCGGTGATGAAATCGACCGTATTTCAACCCTGCATCCACTTACCGGAGATGTGATCGGGCGTCAATCGCAAGTCCATATTTTCCCCGCATCGCACTATGTGGCAGGGCCGCAACGTATGGAGCGAGCGTTGTCTACCATTCAGCAGGAACTTGATCAACGTACCGCCGAATTGCGCAAACAAGGCAAGGAACTTGAGGCGCAACGTCTTACCATGCGTACCACATACGATTTGGAGATGCTTTCCCAGGTCGGCGTATGTTCCGGAGTGGAAAACTACTCAAGACATTTCGATGGCCGTGAGCCGGGCACGCCGCCGCATACGTTATTGGATTTCTTCCCTGACGATTTCCTACTCGTCATTGACGAATCGCATGTTACCGTGCCGCAGATCGGCGCCATGTACGAAGCGATGCCAGTCGCAAACGCACGTTGGTCGAACATGGCTTCCGTCTGCCTTCGGCGATGGACAACCGACCGCTCAAATGGCCGGAATTCCTTGAGCGCGTCGGCCAGACGGTCTACCTTTCCGCCACTCCTGGCGATTATGAGCTTGGCTTGAGTGACGGTGTGGTCGAACAGATTATTCGACCGACAGGATTGGTCGATCCGCAAATCGATGTGCGCCCGGTTGACGGGCAGATCGATGATCTGCTTGCGGAGATCAAGGACCGTGTGAATAGAAACGAGCGTGCGCTCGTCACCACGCTCACTAAGAAGATGGCTGAGGATCTGACGGATTATCTTCTGGAGCGTGGCATCAAAGTCGAATACCTGCACTCCGATGTGGACACCCTGCGACGTGTCGAATTGCTGCGCGAACTGCGCGAAGGCAAAATCGACGTCATCGTCGGCATCAACCTATTGCGTGAGGGTCTTGATTTGCCGGAAGTATCGTTGGTTGCGATCCTTGACGCGGACAAGGAAGGTTTCCTGCGTTCCTATCGTTCCCTCATCCAGACGATTGGTCGTGCCGCGAGAAATGTGTCCGGAACCGTCATCATGTATGCCGATGACATTACCGATGCCATGCATAAAGCCATTGATGAAACCAATCGTCGCCGCGACATCCAAATCGCATATAACAAAGAGCATGGCATCGATCCGAAGCCGTTAATCAAGAAAATCAGCGACGTCAACGACATGCTCGCCAAGGAAGATGTCGATACGCAGACGTTGCTCGGTACCGGCTACCGTAATGAAGGCAAAGCCGGCAACTCGCATCTTGGCGTGCCTGCTACCAGCAAGGAGGAATCTGACAGACGGCATGAGGAGATTCTCAAGGCCGGATTGCCCGCGCAGGATCTAGCTGATCTCATTCGACAACTGTCCGAGCAGATGCATGCCGCCGCCGAACAACTGCAATTCGAGCTTGCGGCTCGTTTGCGTGACGAGATCCGTGACCTGAAAAAGGAACTTCGGCAGATGACGGAGGCGAGCAAATAGTTCTCGACCGGTCATACGGCATCCGTACCATAGTGGATTATGGCTGAAACACCACTTGTTTTTGAAATCGCCACGTTCGCGGTGCTTGCCGTCTTCTTCGTGGTTGACTTGTTTATCATCGGACGTAAGCCCCATGTGCCCTCCACCAAGGAATGCGTGCAGCATATCGCGTTCTTTGTAGTCATGGCGTTGATCTTCGGCGGACTTATGTGGTTCTTCGCGGGATTGAAGCCGGCCATCGAATTTTATTCGGGCTGGCTTACGGAATATTCGCTGAGTATTGACAATCTATTCGTCTTCGTCATCATTATGTCGAATTTTGCGGTGCCAAAACAGCTGCAGAAATTCGTGCTGTCCATCGGCATCACGATCGCATTGGTGTTGCGCGGCGTGTTCATCCTCATCGGCGCGGCCATTATCTCCCGCTTCACCTGGGTGTTCTTCCTGTTCGGCGCATTTCTTATCGTCACCGCCATCAAGTTGGTCACTGGGGGAGACGAAGATGAGGAATATCATGAGAATGGCTTGATTCGTGCATTGCGCAAGGTGATCAAGATCACCGATGAGTATGACGGAGAAAAGTTGCGTACCGTCAAAAACGGTGCCAAGTATTGGACTCCGATGCTGATCGTCTTTCTGACCATCGGCACCACCGATGTGATGTTTGCCTTTGACTCCATTCCTGCGATTTTCGGTTTGACGAAGGATCCGTTCATTGTGTTCACGTCCAATGTGTTCGCATTGCTCGGCTTGCAGCAGCTGTACTTCCTGCTTGGCGAGCTGCTCGACAAGCTGGTGTATCTGCCTCTTGGACTTTCCGTGGTGCTGGGCTTCATTGGCGTCAAGCTCATTATGGAGGCATTGCACGGCAATTCGTTGCCGTTCATCAACGGCGGTCAACCGATCGCTTGGGTGCCTGAAGTGCCTACATGGCTGTCTTTGGCGGTGATCGTTGTGGCGATTGGTGGTGCCGCATTGGCCAGCGTACTGAAGATGCGTGCCATCGAAGCAAAGGAAAAGTGACGATTTGAGAAACCGCATGGAAACATGCGGTTTCTTTTTATCAAAAAAATGTGAGCGCTCACAACACGCCTCGTTTCAGGGTGGAAGTGAGCGCTTTTTGCTAGTAGACTGGTCGGTTGGAAACAGGTCGTCAGATCCAAAATCAATATCAACAAGAATAGGCAGGCATTCATGCGTAAAGCAAGATCGTAGATACCATCGGTCCAGCTACCGAGTCCCTGGAAGGCATCACCAGCCTTGTCGAAGCAGGTATGGACGTTGCTCGTCTGAACCGCTCCCACGGCACTCCGGAAGACCACCTCAAGGTCTACAACAACCTCCGCGCCGCCGCCAAGGCCACCGGCCGCAACGTCGCAGCCTTGGTTGATCTGCAGGGTCCGAAGATCCGTTGCGGTTGGTTCAAGAAGAACGCCGACGGTGAAGACAAGGTCCAGCTGACCGAAGGCCAGGAGTTCGTCATCACCACCGACGACATCGAGGGCGACGAGCATATCACTTCCACCACGTTCAAGGGCCTGCCGGGCGATTGCCATGCTGGCGATCCGATTCTCATCGATGACGGCAAGGTTCGTCTTGAGGTCACCAAGGTCGAAGGCAACAACGTGTACACCAAGGTCGTCGTTGCCGGGCCGGTTTCCAGCCACAAGGGCATCAACCTGCCGGGCGTTGCCGTGTCTCTGCCGGCTTTGACCGAGAAGGATGAAGCCGATCTGCGTTGGGCTATCCGCACTGGCGCCGACATCATCGCCATGTCCTTCGTGCGTTTCGCCACCGACATCGACCGCGCCCACGAGATCATGGACGAGGAAGCCGTCGCATCCCGGTCGTCGCAAAGATCGAGAAGCCGCAGGCTCTTGAGAACCTTGAAGAGATCGTCAAGGCCTTCGACGGTATCATGGTTGCTCGTGGCGACATGGCCGTTGAGTGCCCGCTCGAAGAGGTGCCGCTGGCTACCAAGCGCTGCATCGAGCTCGCTCGCCAGTACGCCAAGCCGGTCATCGTGGCCACCGAAGTGCTCGGCTCCATGGTCAACTCCCCGGTCCCGACCCGTGCAGAGGCATCCGACTGCGCCAACGCCATCCTTGACGGCGCCGACGCTACCATGACCTCCAACGAGACCGCCGTCGGCAAGTACCCGGCAGTCACCGTGAGCACCATGAGCCGTATCTCCTCCTTCGCCACCGAGCACGGTTTCGACCGTATCCCGGAGCTGAAGAACCTGGATATGTCTTCCACCGGCGCCGTGTCTTCCGCAGCTGTGGATCTGGCTGACAAGCTGAACGCCAAGGCCATCGTTGCCTACACCCAGACCGGTTCCACCGTGCACCGCGTGTCCCGCGAACGCCCGGCCACCCCGATCTACGGCATCACCAACAACGAGCACACCTATCACTGGCTGGCTCTGTCTTGGGGTACCGAGTCCTTCCTGCTCGATGAGGATTACCACGACAAGTCCCGCAAGGACCTGATGATCTTCACCGATAAGATCCTGAAGGATGCCGGCAAGGTCACCGATGGCGACAAGATCGTTGTGCTGAGTTCCGCCCAGGGCGAGCACCAGCCGGGTCGCACCGATTCCATCTACGTCCACACCGTCGGTGCTTGCGACTGAGATGCGTTTCGGTCAGTGGCTGACTGATTAGCGAATAGGAGGCTTCCGTCCGTTTGGATGGAAGCCCTCCCGTTGTTTTTGGATGATGTTGATATGTTGCCGATTTGCAGACTGCGACAGGTTGCGATCAAGGTGTCGAGTATGGCGCGAAACGCCGACTGCTCAAGGACTTTGCAAAATCATTTTTCTGTGTTAATATGGTCAAGTTGTGCGAAGGCCCCTGTATCCCAATTGGTAGAGGAGACAGCCTCAAAATCTGTACAGTGTGGGTTCGAGTCCCACCGGGGGCACCGGATTGATGAACGGCCGCGGACGGAAATTTCCAGCCGCGGCTTTCTCTTTGAAAACCCATCTGGCGCATGCGCCGTTACGTGGTGGCTCAGTGCCTTCCATCCACCAGGCGATACGGGTTACAGGGACTAAACGTGGTGTTTTAGATTTTTTGAATAGGATATTTTCACGGTTGACGGTGCTGTCATGGCTTGATGATTCCGGTATCTTCCTCGTGGCGTATGAATGTAAGCGAGTGAATGGAAACCGGAAAAGCAAGAGAGTGGCGCAGTTTAAAAACAACGAATAGTGTAACGTCATTCCTTCGAATCTCGAACCGGGGCGTGATGTGGTTTTGTCTCCGGAGGGGACGGCGACTATGAGGAAAGGCGAGACGAAACCGCCGAAACCATTCACCGAAGCGACACTGCTCGCAGCGATGGAACATGCCTCGCGTTTCGTTGACGACAAGGATCTTAAGGAAGTGTTGGACGACGACGAATCGCATTCAGGCGGTATCGGCACGCCTGCCACCCGTGCCGAAGTAATTGAGAAACTTATCCAGTCCGAATACGTGAAACTCAAGGGCAAACAGTTGCGTTCCATCTTGACGGGACGGAACCTGATTACGGTTGTATCCCCGGAGCTCAGGAACGTGGAGTACACGGCAAGGATGGAACAAAAACTATCGCAGGTCGAACGTGGCGAACGGTCTACGTTAGAAGTCATGAACCTGTTCAGGAAAGAAGTTGCAGGGATTCCCAGGCAAGTGGGGGAGATCGTCAGACTGAACGGGGACGCCATTCGGCCACGACAACAGAATCCGGAGACAGAATCATATGGACTATGGCCAAAATGCGGCCAACCGGTCATCCGAAAAGGCAAATTCTGGCAATGCTCGACCAACAAACGAGAAAAACAATCCGACGGCACATGGCAGACAGTCAGCGGCTGCGGCAGGAAACTCTACCAAACCATCTGCAGCAAAAACCTCACCGATCCGATGGTGCGAACTCTGCTCGAAAAGTACCAGATCCACGTCAACGGTTCCACCTCACAAGCCGGTAAAAAGTTCTCCGCAAGCCTGATTCTAAATCCGGACAACACGGTCAAATTTGATTTCAGTCAGCGAAGATATTTGCGAAGATAAATACCGGATGGTGAGGCGGGGAAGAAGTTTACCTCCGCACCTCACCATCCGTTTGGTATCTAGTTCTGAATGGTCTATTCTAAACCGATTGAATCAAATGGTTTAATTTTCTTCGTCCTCGTCTTCGCTGCCCTCGTGGAGTTCTGCCTTACCTCCAAGCGAGGCTAGCAGTGCAAGTGCGAGTACTGAGAGGAGTCCCGTCAGTAAGGCTAAAAGTTTATATTTGAACTTTTTTGTTTCGGTGTCTTTGTTTCCTTTGAGTTGAACTATCGCTATCATCTTATCGAATGATTTTTTCTTTCTGTTCGAATGATATGTCGCTCTGTTCAGCGAGGCTTGCCAGCAGTGCAAGAATTACGTCGCAGGATTCATTAAATGATTTAACATTACCCTGATCCTCTTTCAGCACTTCCAGCATGGTTTCTTGGAAGCAAGACATAACATCTCTTGTGGTGGCGGCGAATTCAGGGAATTGCAACAATGCAGTTTTTGCGACTTGCGGATCCATGTTTGGCAATTCCGACGCGAATTTCATCACTTTGTCTTTTGACATATGTCGGAAATCGGGGATATCCAGAATCTCCAGCACCTCTTGCTCAGTCAATTGTTTTCCGGCCACAAAAACTCCTCATAGTGCGCTGACAAACTTTGGAAACTATCTGGCATGCTGATACTGCGACAGTGGGGGTGAAGCTACCTCTTTCGCTTCTGACGAGCTTCCGTGTCGTTTTGTGGAAGATCGTCATCGTCGAATTCTCCCATATAAGTCACATCGTGATATTGCTCTCCGTCGTATTCATAACCGGTATATGGGTAGCCGCGTTGTGTGGTTCCCTGATATGGTTTGAACTCGGCTTCTGCCTCTTCCTTGGAGTAGAAGTCAGAGTCGAACCAGACTCCCTCTTGCTCTTCGTCCCAGCCGATTTTTGTGGCTTTGAAAACATGTCTCATGTCACATTCCTTTCAGTCGTTGCAACCGCGGAAACCGCATCCGTCGTTGAATCAAGCTTCGTTGCTCAAGAGTTCCGTACTGTCAAGTATGGCAGAGACGGTGTGAAAGCATTGAAAATACATTCGATATTGTGTTGTCGGACGAACTTCGATCCTCGCTTTCGTTCAAATCTTTTTGTGTCATTATGCCGCGACAGCCATAGCTTTTTACGGTGCCAACTGAATTTGCGAGATGGCTCTTGAACTTGATTGTGCGGCATGAAGGCATGCTGTTGGGAGCAAGATCGGCACCATGTGCTTCTTTGCTAGGCGTTTGCCAGTCGGAATACTCGGCCTGCGTTGACGAGCCAGCTGAAGTACATGATCTGCTGTGCTTGTTGCCGGCTGAATTTCTTCAGCTGTTTTGGCGTGATAAGCGCATAGTTCTCGTCGATGATCTTGTAATCGGATTTCGTTCCACCAAGCAGCGGTCTTTCCGGCAGTTCCGGATTGTATGGCCAGTCCCGTGTACGCCACGCGCCCCGTTTGTTGGACGTTGTTAATCAGGGTACAGGGTCAAACCGCGAGGGACATGCTCTGGAACTCCTCCGGGGTGTGTCCCTCGAGCTTTTCCTGACGCCGTCTGGTGTTCCAGTACGCGATGTACGCGTCAAGCTCAGCCTTGATGAGCTTCAGGGACTCGCGCCTGAACTCGTCGTCGTAATACTTCCTGCGGTCGGCACACATAATGAAACCGCACCTCCGATCATCGAATCTGAATTTCTTCAGTCCAACAATCGGGGATGCGGTTCACGCATATACGGAATGAGCGAATCTGCGCGCGTCCTCTTGGTGGCCAACTTGTGCAGCTTACCCGTGCAATAAGAGTTGAGGCAGCTGAAACGGAGAAAACCTCAGTCAGTTGTTTTGAACGTATCCGGCATGTTATTTTCGGCGAGATTCCGTTCTTGGCTTCTCCAGCGTCCAAAGCATCGCTCAACACGTTTGGCTCCGATGATTTCCGGGCCCAAACCCGCGTCGCGGAAAATCTGCGAAGGCTTCATGCCAGCATGATATTTCCTCATGCATTCATCGCGGAAGGCTGCCCTGTAATAGATTCGACCGTTTTTCACTTTGTCTACGGCCGGGTAGTTTTGCCAGGTATTTTGCGGTTTTCTCATTGATCGCGATGCTTCTCGATGTCATGATCGTCATCCCTCTTTTCTTTGTGGAACCGATAAGAAGCTGTAGATCCGCCCTTTCGAAATGGCTGGCCGGCTCCACCGAACTTAACGGCTTCATCCGTCAGAATACCCTCTAACTACCTGATAGGGGAGTGATGGGGAGCCGCCCTGGTGTTGGCCGAACAATACTGTGATTCGTGCGCAATACTCCCCGATATGTGGGTTTATCATGTAAATGTAATGCATAACGCATGCGAAAGGCCTGTGTCATGAAATACGGTGATCTCATGGAAAATTCGGCTTCGGAAGTGGAGAAGCGCGAATACTTGGTCGATGGTGAGACCACTTCGATAACGTTTCGCATTCCACGGAACCTCAAGGATGCGTTCCAGGACGAGGCACGTAGGAGGGGTATGAGCTTCTCCGCGTTCGTGAGGAACTGCATGATCCAGGAACTGACGAGAAATGGTGACTGACGGATGCTGAAACTTACCGATATCGTCAAGGTTCCAGAATCAAGGGTGTGGTCGGCGATGGCGCGGTCACAGTGACCGGAACCACATGGCATGGCGACGGAATCCTGCGCATCGAATACATGACCAATCAGGGAAAGACCGACACGGCTCTGCTGTACGACTTCGCCACCGATGGGTATGAGATCGAAGACGCTCGACCGTGGTCCTTCGATGCCGATCCAGATATGGTGAAGCTCGTATCGGAAGCGTACCGTATTCGTCTTGCGCACCTGTTCGATCCGTACTTGGCCGTCCGCACATCGCAGATCGAGCCTCTCCCGCACCAGATCTCCGCGGTCTACGAGAAGATGCTCCCCAAACTTCCCCTGCGTTACGTTCTCGCGGACGATCCGGGAGCCGGAAAAACGATCATGACGGGTCTGCTCATCAAGGAGATGATGACCAGGGGAGACCTCAAACGTTGCCTCATCGTCGCGCCGGGCAATCTCGTGGAACAGTGGCAGGACGAGCTCCATGGAAAGTTCGGCTTGGACTTCCGCATCCTCACCAATGAGATGCTCGAATCGTCGGCGACTGGCAATGCGTTCAACGACAACGATCTGTGCATTGGCAGACTCGACAAGCTTTCGCGTGATGACGATGTCCGCAGAAAGCTGGAGGCGAGCTCGTGGGATCTCGTCGTATGCGACGAGGCTCATAAGATGAGCGCCACGAACTTCGGCGGCGAGACGAAGCTTACGAAGCGGTACCGTCTGGGCATGCTGCTCGGGGAAAGGACCGAGAACCTTCTGCTCCTGACGGCCACCCCGCATAACGGCAAGCCAGCGGATTTCCGTTATTTCATGGCTCTTGTTGACAGGGACAGGTTCGCTGGCGCAAGCAGGATGCGCAACCAAGTGCTCGGAGGAAGGGAACGCGTTGCCGCGCAATCCACGTTTAGCCAGCTGGCTGATACCGGGCATGGCGGTATGGACGTGTCTGACTGCATGCGCAGGCTCGTGAAAGAGGAGCTGCTGCGGTTCGATGGCCGCCCGCTGTTTCCGGAACGCCGCGCATACACCGTCGAGTACTCGCTTTCCCCGCAGGAAAGGGATCTTTACGACGCAGTCACCCGGTACGTCACCGAGGAATTCAACCGAGCCGACAGCCTCGACGGAAAACGTAGGAACAGCGTCGGCTTCGCGCTGACGATTCTGCAACGGCGTCTCGCGTCGAGTCCGGAGGCGATATACCAGTCGCTCAGGCGTAGGCGGGAGCGGTTGGAGAATCGTCTCGATGCCATGCGGAATCTGGCTCGTGAACGGTTCGTTTTCGGCTACGGTCACGATGAAGGCATGCTGTCCGATGATTTCGACGAGGATGATTACGGGCAAGGGGAGCTTGAGGATCTCGAGGACGATATCCTCGACGAGGCGTCGGCCTCCGTAGGCGAGGACGAGCTCGAGACCGAGATCGGCACACTGCGGGAGTTGGAAGCTAAGGCGAACGCGGTGCGCATGAGCGGTCAGGACCGTAAGTGGGACGAATTGTCCCGGCTTTTGCAGGACAATCGCAACATGTTCGATAAGGATGGTCGGCGTGAGAAGCTCATCATCTTCACTGAGCACAAGGACACGCTCAACTATCTGGCTTCAAGAATCCGCATGCTGCTGGGCACCGACGAATCTGTGATCACGATCCAGGGCGGTATGGGTCGTGAGGAACGCCACCGCGCCGAGGAACGGTTCAGACAGGATGCCGACGTGCGCGTCATGGTCGCCACCGATGCCGCGGGCGAGGGCATCAATCTGCAGCGCGCGCACCTCATGATCAATTACGATCTTCCATGGAACCCGAACAGGTTGGAACAACGTTTCGGACGTATCCACAGAATCGGTCAGACCGAGGTGTGCCATCTCTGGAACCTCGTGGCCGCGGAAACCCGTGAGGGCGAGGTGTTCCAACGACTGTTCAGTAAGCTCGAGAACGAGCGCGAGGCGTTGGGCGGAAGGGTTTTCGACATATTGGGCCGTCTCACGTTCGATGACGGCTCATTGAGCGACCTGCTGATGCAGGCCATCCGTTACGGAGATAATCCCGAAGTCAAAGCCCGCCTCGATACCGCCGTCGACAATTCCGTGGCCGCCGAAGCGTTGAGAAAACTGCTTGACGAACGTGCCTTGACCACGGATGTCATGGACATCAACGGCGTCATGCGCATCCGTGAAGACATGGAACGCATGGAGCCCATAAACTTGAGCCGCATTTCATCGAGGCGTTCTTCATGACCGCTATGAAAACGTTCGGAGGACGGGTATCACGGCGGGAACAGGGGCGTTTCGAAGTGCTCGAGGTGCCTTCAGTAATACGTTACGCAGCCGTGGGATCGGGTCGTGTGCTCGGATCGTACGAGCGGATCTGCTTCGACAAGAAGAACATGACAGGGCGTGGCCTTGCGCCTGCGGAGCTGATATGCCCCGGACATCCTCTTCTTGACGCGCTTGTGGTCATGCTCATCGATAGAAAGGGCTCCCTGCTCAAGGAGGGAGCCGTGTTTGTGGATGACATGGACACCGGAGACAAGCCGAGACTGTTGCTGTATGTGGAGGACTCCATCCAGGATGGCGTCGAAAGGGATGACGGTTCAAGACGCGTCGTTTCGAAGGAGTTCCGGTTCATCGAGCTTGATGCGGAAAGGAACATGAGGAACGCCGGATACGCGCCATACCTTGATTACCGTGCGCCTCGACCATCCGAGCGGGAACAGGTGCAAAAGATCGTGGCTGAGCAGAAGTGGCTCGGAGCCGATATTGAGGCTGAAGCCAGAAGCTTTGCCGCGAACAATATCGTTCCCGACCATTTCAGAAAAGTACTTACGCAACGGTTGGAACAGATCAACAAGATCGAGAAGGCCGTGCGCGCGAGGCTTGGCGATGAGATCGAATACTGGGATTCGAAGGCGTGGGAGCTCAATGACGCCGAAAAGGCGGGAAAAACCAGCAATAGACTCAATTCCGCCAAAGCTCAGAAACGTGCCGACGAGCTTTCGGCCAGACTCGAAGCGCGCCTTGCCCATCTGAAAAAGGAGAAGAGCATATCGCCTGCCGAGCCAAGGATCATCGGCGGCGCGCTCGTCATCCCCGTAGGCATGCTGCGTTCGGATGCCATGGATGATTCGCCATTCCATCTGGGCGACAGACGGAGCATCGAGCTCGCCGGCATGCGTGCGGTGACGTCCATCGAACGAAGCCTTGGCTATGAGCCCGAAGACGTGAGCGCCGAGAACGTCGGCTACGACATCGAATCACGCGTTCCCGCGAGGCTTAGGGACGGCGAGGGGAACGTGCTGCGCATGATTGAGGTGAAAGGGCGCGTCGAGGGCGTGGATACGGTTATCGTGTCGCATAATGAGGTTCTGTGCGCGTTGAACAATCCCGACGGGTTCATCCTCGCCATCGTCATGGTCGACGGGAATACCACGCGCACGACGTATATCAGGAGACCGTTCGTCAACCCGCCCGATTATTCGGTGACGAGCACGGTCTACGACATAGCAAAACTGAAGAGAACCGGGGAAGTGATCCTGGAAAAGGAGGAGACATGGCAGTGAAGAAGCTTATCGAGGTGGCGTTGCCGCTCGATGCCATCAATGCCGCGTCCGCGCGTGAGAAGTCGATACGGCACGGGCACCCGTCCACACTGCACTTGTGGTGGGCGCGACGTCCGCTCGCCGCGGCGCGCGCGGTGATCTGGTCGTCGTTGGTGGATGACCCGTCCTCACATCCGGAACTGTTCCCGACCGAGGAAGCGCAGACCAAGGAACGCGAACGTCTTTTCGAAATTCTGGAAAAGCTTGTCAAATGGGAGAACTCCAATGACAAGGAGACGCTCGACGCAGCAAAAGCCGAGATCCGCAACAGCATGGGCAGCGACCTGCCCGCACTGCTTGACCCATTCGCGGGAGGCGGTGCCATCCCGCTTGAGGCGCAGCGCCTGGGTCTCGAACCGTATGCCCAGGATCTGAACCCGGTGGCCGTCACGATCAACAAGGCGATGATCGAGATACCGCCCGTATTCGCTGGCAAACCAGCGGTGAATCCGGATGCGCAGGAACGTGTGGAACTGGACGATTGGAAGGGCAACAGCGGTCTGGCCGCGGACGTGGAATTCTACGGACGCTGGATGAAAGACGAAGCATGCAAGCGCATCGGAAAACTGTACCCCAAGGTTGCGGTGTCCGATGCGCAAGGCGGCGGCGAGGCCACCGTCATCGCATGGCTATGGGCCCGCACCGTCACATGCCCGAACCCGGCATGCGGCGGCGACGCCATCCTCGTGCGTTCGTTCGACTTGTCCAAAAAGAAGGGCAAGGAATGGCATGTCGAACCCATCCGCGAACACGGCAAAGTACGATTCGAGGTCAAACCCGGCAAGGCTGAACGGGAAGGCACCGTCAACCGCAAGGGTGTGACTTGCGTTCACTGTTGTTCGCCATTCGACTTCGCACACGTTCGTGAGGAATCACGCGCCAATCGCATGGGCTCATTGCTCATGGCCGTCGTCGCGGAAGGCAAACAGGGCAGGATCTACCTGTCTCCTGACGAGACGCAGATTGAGACGGCAAACATACCGATGCCTGAAGACTATCCGGATGGAAGTCTTGCTTATTATCCGGGGCATCTTAATACAAATGTTTACGGACTTGATGAGTTCTGGAAGCTGTTCACGAACCGGCAGTTGACTGCGTTGACGACATTCAGTGATCTGGTGTACGATGCTCAGAACAAGCCGAACGGGATGCGATCGCGGCTGGTTTGCCGGATGACGGCATCGGATTGGCCGACCAAGCACCGGAGCCAAGGCCTACGGCGAGGCCGTAGGCGTATACCTCGCGTTCGTCGTCGACAAGATGGCGGACCGAGCTTCGAGCATTTGTTCTTGGGATGCGTCGCGTGAAAGCATGCGAAATGTATTTGGCCGTCAGGCTATTCCTATGACGTGGGATTATGCGGAAGCAAATGCTTTCAGTGATTCGACTGGTTCAATGGACACAACCGTGAAATGGATTACTGATGTACTCCAGGCGCTTCCTTGCAACGAAGTCTTGGCTGGTTTTTCTCGTCAGTTTGATGCGCAAAGCGATAATGGCATGCGCAATATCATGGTCTCTACCGATCCGCCATACTATGACAATATTGGATATGCGGATCTGTCCGATTTCTTCTATGTGTGGTTACGCAGATCTCTGAGATCGACGTATCCGCAACTGTTCGGTACCATGCTTGTGCCGAAGCATGAGGAGCTTGTCGCCACGCCATACCGTGAGAATCGTGGCAAACAAGGCGCGCGCGACTTTTTTGAGGAAGGCATGTTTCAGGCTTTCAGCCAGGTGAACACCTATACGCGCGATGATGTGCCAGTAACCATCTATTACGCGTTCAAGCAGAGCGAGACGGAAACCGTCAACAAGGCCGAAGCAACCGCCTCTACCGGATGGGAGACCATGCTTTCGGCCATCATCAAAGCGGGCTTTTCCATTACTGGCACATGGCCCATGCGTACTGAGATGTCCAACAGGAATATCGCATCCGGCACCAATGCCCTCGCATCCTCATCGTGCTTGTCTGTCGCAAACGCGAGAAGGACGCGCCCATGGGAACCCGCCGCGACTTTGTAGCGACGCTCAAACGTGAGTTGCCCCAGGCGCTTGACAAGCTGCGTACCAGCAATATCGCCCCGGTCGATCTCGCCCAGTCCGCCATCGGCCCGGGTATCGGCGTGTATTCGCGCTACAGCCAGATTCTCGAATCGGACGGCACGCCCATGACGGTACGCAGCGCGTTGCAGATCATCAACCAGGAGCTTGACGCCTACTTCTCCGACCAGGACGGCGAGCTCGACAGGGAAAGCCGATTCTGCGTTGACCTTTACACGCAGAACGCGTTCAACGACATTCCGTTCGGTGTGGCGGATGTGCTTGCGCGAGCAAAGAACACATCCATCGAAGGCCTTGCCGCAAAAGGCATGCTCTCCGCAAACAAGGGCATCGTAAGCCTCAACTCCCGTGACGAGCTAACGCATAAGAACCTTTCGATCGATATGCCGATATGGCTGCTGGCCCAGGAGCTCGTCTATGCGATGGAGGAGGGCGGTATCGACGCGTGCGCCCAGATCATCTGCCGATGAAGGGTTCCGTACCGGACCGAATCAAGGCATTGGCATACCGGCTCTTCACCATCGCCGACAAAAAGAAATGGAACGACGAAGCGTTCGCCTACAACTCACTGGTGGTCGCATGGCCGGAAATCCAAGACAAAGCCGCGCAGATCGCGGACGAACAGACCGAACTCAGCCTGTTCGAATAAGAGAAGGAAAAACGACAATGTCAGGAAACGAAAACCTCCAACTCGCGACGAATGGATTCAACAAACTACTCGGCGTACTGTCAACCTATATTGCCAGTGAGCTCATCAAGGTGTATGGCAACGATGACTGGTGGCAAAAAGGAGTGTTTGACAAGCTAAGTGATATGCAAAGAGAGAATCTTCCTGAATCAGGAGATTTCGGCACACTTGTTGACTCCCTTGATATCTCGTCTTGTTTGCGCATCATGGACATTCAATGGAATGAGATATTTCGTAAGTGTCTGCCACGTGACTGCAGAAACTATGTAATGGAACTCAAAGGTACGCGCCATAAGGTCGCGCACGCTGGCGCTCAAGGTTTGGAAACGGATGATACCTGTAGAGCTCTTGATACCATGAGCAGGCTGTGCGAGCACATCGATGCGGAAACTACCGCTGAGATCAACGAGCTGCTCCGCATCGCTCGTTACGGTAGTGCCGAGGGATCCATGGCCGTCACCACGAATACGGAACGGGCTGAAGCGCCAAGAGGAAACGTGCTTGCACAAACCAAGGCCGTCGAAGGGTTGCCCAGCTGGCGTGACGTCATGGAACCCCACATGGACGTGGCCGAGGGACGGTACAGGAACGCGGAGTTCGCCGCCGATCTGGCACAGGTCGCCGGAGGAAAAGGCGAGTTCGAATACCGCGATCCGGTGGAATTCTTCAGCCGCACCTACGTTACCGAAGCATGAAGGGCCTGCTCGTGCAGTCCCTTCGCCGTGTCTGCGGACTTGACGGCGAGCCGGTCATCCAGTTGAAGACTGCGTTCGGCGGCGGCAAGACGCACAGCATGCTCGCGCTCTACCACATGATGCGCAGCCGCACCCGTGTGGAAAGCATCGAGAACCTCCAACCGGTTCTGCGGGAAGCTGGCGTGTCCGAGATACCGGAGGTGCATGTCGCTGTAATCGTGGGCACTGCGCTGAATCCGTCGAAGGCGAAACGACCACCACTGCTGCCGGGTGTGACGGTTAATACCCTTTGGGGTGAGATCGCCTGCCAGCTTGCCGAATCCACAGGAAAACCGGAGATCTACGACTATGTGAAGGAGTCCGATAAGAAAGGCGTCTCTCCGGGATCCGAAGCGTTGGCCAACATGTTCGACGCGTGCGGATGCTGCATGGTTCTCGTGGACGAACTCGTCGCCTATGCGAAAAAGCTTTATGGCGCGGAAAAGCTTCCCGCAGGCACGTTCGACAACTTCATCACCTTCATCCAGGAACTGACCGAGGCCGCCCGCGCATCCAAGCGCAGCCTTGTCGTCGCGTCCATCCCGGAATCCGATAATGAGATAGGCGGAGACGCGGGACGAGAGGCATTGGAGCAGATCGAGCACACTTTTGGCCGCATGGAAGCCATCTGGAAGCCGGTAAGCGCGAACGAGGGCTTCGAGGTGGTACGCCGACGTTTGTTCCTCAACTGCAAAAACAACAATGCACGAGAGCGCGTGTGCGAACGGTTCAGCAACATGTACAACGACAATCCCTCCGATTTCCCGATCGAGGCCAGGGAACTGGAATATCGCGAACGCATGATCCGCTGCTATCCGATCCATCCGGAAGTGTTCGACAGGCTATACGAGGACTGGGCCACGCTCGAACGGTTCCAGCGCACGCGTGGCGTGCTGCGCCTTATGGCAGCGGTTATTCATGAACTGTGGATGAGAAACGATCAGTCGCCGATGATCATGCCTGGCTCGTTCCCATTGGACGTGCCATCGGTGCGCGACGAACTCACCAGATACCTCGATGATCCGTGGAACGGAGTCGTTGATTCCGAAATCGACGGCAAACGTTCGCTGCCATACCGCAACGATGCCGAAAACCAGAGATACGGCAAACTGCTCGCATCCCGTCGCGTGGCGCGAGCCATCATGCTGGGCAGCGCTCCCGACGTCAGCGGACAGTCGGCACGAGGCATAGAAAAACAGCGTGTCAGCCTTGGCGTCGTGCAGCCGGGGGAAAACATCGCCATCTTCAACGACGCATTGGCGAAACTCCAGTCCAAATCGTCATATCTGTATTCCGACGCGAATGGGAACAGATACTGGTACGACACCAGACCGACACTGCGCAAGACAGCCGAGGACAGGGCCCAACAGATCAAGTCGTCGGCCGCGGTCTACGAAGTGGAACGCCGTCTGAAGAACCTGAAGCCAGCGAGACCTTTCGAAGGCAGGCATATTTGCCCGGCCTCATCTCTCGAAATTCAGGACACCGACAGCCTCCGGATGGTCGTTCTGCCAATCGCGGACTCCCACAGTGGCAAAGCGAATAGCGGCCCGGCGCTCAAGACGGCCGAAGACATACTGAACGGCCGAGGAGAAACGCCACGAACCTATCGGAACATGATCGTGTTCGCGGCGCCCGACGCGTCCTATACCACGCAGCTTGTGGACGAGGCGAAGCGTTATCTCGCATGGAAATCCATTCAGGATGACAGGGAGTCATTGAACCTCGATGCGTCGCAGAACCATGAAGTCGACCGTAATGTCAAGCGTGCGGAAGATTCACTCACGGCGAAGACGGAGGAGGCATACTGCTGGCTCATCGTGCCGCGGACTGATCTGACCGGTGACCATATGGCATCGAATGGAATGTCGAACACGTCTCCAGAACCGGTGAGAACATCATCGCCAAGATGGGCAGAAAGCTTCTTTCCGACGAAGCGGCCATCGACAACTGGGCTCCCGCGTTGCTCAAGATGGAATTGGACAAAGTCCTTTGGAAGGATGCGGATTGCATTCAGATCGGCCAGTTGTGGAAGCATCTCTGCTCGTATTGCTACCTGCCCAGACTCGCCAACTACAGTGTGCTCGAAAAGGCGATACTGCAAGGATCCCAATCGTCCCAGTATTTCGGTATCGCTTCGGGAATGGAAGACGGACGCTACATCGATCTTTCTCTGGGAACGATGAAGACGTTCATCAACAAGAGCGATTACCTTGTCAAGCCTGAAGTTGCCGAACTGCAGATCGAAGCAGACAGAGAGGCCAGAAGGAAGGAGGCAGAGGAGCGGGCACTGCGGTCCCTGAGCGGACAAGCCGGCAACACCGGTATGAACCCTCCGGAAGGCATGCAGGCGGATCCGGCGAGGGGAACGTTCCATCTTCCGTGCCGGAGCCACGCAACGAGAAAACCGCTTTCCATATGAGCGCCAAACTCGACAACACCAGAATCAGCAAGGACGTCAGAAACATCGTCGAGGAAATCGTCAGCCAGCTGAACCAGCTCGACGGCGCTGAAGTCAACCTCACGCTTACGGTGGACGCGAAGGCGGACGACGGAATTCCCACGTCATCGATCAGAACCGTCAGCGAAAACTGCAACACGTTGGGCATCAACGATTTCAGATTCGACTGAACGAGGAAACCGTAGATAGCGCAACGCTTCTTCCGTGTGCCGGCATATGCCAGAATGCCGGCACACGCTTTCACGAGAACATCCATTTCCTGGACTGGCGATTTGAAAACCAATGCATGAAGAAAGAAGATAGAGGGTATGCATAAAGGTGCCGATCTTTTCTACAAATGTCATTTTCAAACCGCTCCCGCGGAGTCGCTGGAGGATCCGCTCTGGACGCTGGTTCTGCAGATACGGGAATGGATGTGCCGCAAGTATCGGAGCTTCACCAGAAACCCCCATGACTGGTCGCGTTTCAAATACGGCAGTGAGCTGCGCAACAATAGTGCACGGTACGTATGTCATCGCAGTTCTATCGTTCGGACGAACAGGAAGATCTGATGTGGGCATGCCGGATCGAGGAGTTCTCTGATGGCGGAAAAGACGATGCCACGAAGACCGACACCGCGGGGCAGATCTGGATGACGGAGATCGGCTACAGGGAATCGGCCGACCGCTCGGGCGACGTCTCCATCATGCTTTCCTATTTTAACGAACCATATTACATCGGACGAGTCCAGACGCCTCCCAGGCCAAACATCCCCAAAATAGTCCGACTGATTACCAATCAGACAGAACTGCACTGCAACATGTCCGGCAGACCGCTTGAGAAGGTGGTGCTCGGCGTGGGAGGAAAGCAATACGACAATTCTCCCATGATGTTCTGGTCGCGGGTCAACGATCCGGAACGCGAATATCCCATGGTGTACGTAGGAAAGAACGATCGCGGCCAATACGCGGTCGATCCTGAAGAGTTGAACAGGATCATTTTCCCCAACGCTCTCGTGTGCTCCCCAATGGACGAGACGGCGGCACGCCGGATAGAGGAGACGACGCCTGCGAACACCACCCTCCAACAGGATGGAATCAATGTGTTCTTCCCGCCCAAGAAAGGACAGCCGAGAATCAGACCACACGGTTTCAGCTCGGAACAGCTCGACGCCATTCGACGTGACGAATGGGAGAATGGTGTGGCGCGCAAACAATGGGGGAACGACGCTCCGGATCCCGTGATTCTCATGCTACGGCGTGCGCTTGCGGAAGACGTTCGCTTCTCGGAAAGCGGAGAACTCATCACCATTGAGGATGTGTTCCGGGCAAAGGAAAGGGAACGACTCGACAACAGAGCCAAAGACGCCCAGGCCAAACTCGTCGATGCTTTGGAATCCGCCAAGGAATACGAGTCGCGTCTGAAGAAACTGCGCGGCGAAAGAGACGCAAGGCGCAGGCTCATCAGCGAAGCAATCGCGAGGAGTCATAGAATCCAAGAGGAACAGGTAGCGCGGAATAACGATGTCGCAAGCCTGGAAAAAGAGTTGCAGACGGCCACGGAAACCGTCAGCCAACTGCGGAAGAACATAGCGGCCTTGGAACAGGAGAACGAAGAGGCATACGAGCTGGCTGTCGACGCTGATAACAAACGCAAAGCCGTGTTACAGGATCTTGAGGCCACCAAGAAAGATCTTTTCGACGCGGTACAGCAGCTCAGAGCTACCAGCGTGGCGGATTCGACATGTCAGCCAATACGGACGTGGTCGAATCGTTGATGCGATTCAATCTACCGGACATGCTGTCTTCGAACTCGAAACAGACCAATAACGAAAATGATCTGAGGCTGACCGAAATATTCTCGGATGTGTATTCCTCGCGAATCCACATCATGCCGGATGCGGCCAAAGACTGCATCACCAAGCCGGAACTGGTCTGGCAGGGGCTGCTTTGCATGTGCACATCTGTATACGACATTTATTCTCAAGGACAGGGCAGCGGAAGTCCCGAGGTGCGTTTGAAACAAGATTCACGTGTGCCGGCATGCTTCACCCTTGCTCTTTCGGAAGGCAGCAACACCAACCAGAACAGCAAGCTCGTGAAACTTCGCGACATCGTCTACGAGGGAAGAACACTGAATATGACGCCTCATCTCAAGGCCGGACATGGCAAGGATAGTGAGGAAACACTGCGAATCTACTATTGCTGGGATTCGGTGACCGAGAAAATCGTCATTGGGCATATAGGAACCCATCTGCTGAACGATACCGGCATGAAAAACAAGTTCTAGACTTCACCGCATACGGAAGGGTAGTGCCGAAAGATTGCGCACTTTGAATCATGCCCGTCCATGCGCGATGATCAGTTCGCTTCCACGAGACTGTCATCGAGCCGGGACATATCGAGGTAACGCCGGTTGGACCATTCGTTCGCGGTGACGTACCTGATGCGCGCGCAGACGAGCATGAGCGCGCTGTTCCCGTCCGGGAAGCTTCCCACGACGCGCGTGCGCCACCTGATCTCGCGGTTGAGCCGTTCGATCATGTTGTTCGTGCGGATGCGCCTGCGGTGCCCGTCCGGGAACTCCGGCAGCAGGTAGGCCGTGGTCTCGCCGATCCCCTCCCGCAGGCAGTTGGCGGCGGCCTTCAGCTCCTGGCCTCCATCTCCGCGGCGACGGTCTCGGCCTTGTCCAACGCGGATTCCCGGGACTCCATGGCGAACACGGCCTTCAGGGCCGCCGACGCCATTCGCGATGGCTGGGCGGCACCTTGGAGAGCACGTTGCGCAAGAAGTGCACCATGCACCGCTGGTCCCTCGCCTTCGGCAGCATCGAGTCCACCGTGGAGACCAGTCCCGCGCACCGGTCGCCGGCCACGAGCCGGACGCCCTTCAGGCCGCGTTCGATCATGCCGCGAAAGAACTGCTCCCAGCTGGCGGAATCCTCCCTCATGCCCTCGGCGACGCCGATGACCTCGCGGTGACCATCCTTGCCGACGCCGATGCGACCAGGATGCTGACGTTCCCCACGCTTCCGCCCCAGGAGCGCTTGTGCCACACGCCGTCCACGAACACGTATGGGTACTCGTCATCCAACGGCCTCGTGCGCCATTCGTCGATCTCGGCGTACACGCGCTTGAGCTTGTCGCTCAATGTCTGGGACGGCATGCGGTCACCCCACAGCAACTGGCCGGTGTCGTCGACCTGCCTGGTGGACACGCCGGCCAAGTACATGTCGATCAGCGCTTCCTCTACGCTTCCTCGCGTCTGCGGTAGCGTCGATCACCGCGGACTCGAACAGGGTGCC
>ENA-OQEB01000027-OQEB01000027.1-human-gut-metagenome-genome-assembly--contig:-NODE-27-length-54374-cov-3.962874_pt1 | contig 54374 bp, 59 predicted proteins | sample MGYA00242787_ERZ504619 | MGnify/ENA primary metagenome ERZ504619 (study PRJEB26092, sample SAMD00036317) | human gut metagenome | host: Homo sapiens | study: EMG produced TPA metagenomics assembly of... | reverse complement strand
GCCTGTACCTGATGTGGATCTTCTCCGACCAGGCCGTGCCGACCGAGCTGCTCGAAGCCGCCCGCGTGGACGGCGCCGGCGAGTTCCGCACGTTCTTCCAGGTATCCCTGCCGCTGCTCGCCCCGGGGATCGTGACGACGGCCCTGTTCACGATCGTGGCGACGTGGAACAACTACTTCCTGCCGTTGATCATGCTGAAGGATTCGAACTGGTATCCGCTGACGATCGGCCTGAACCAGTGGAAGGACCAGGCGAGCACCGCTGGCGGTCAGGCGATCCAGAACCTGGTGGTCACGGGTTCGTTGATCACGATCGTCCCGTTGGTCATCGCGTTCCTGTGCCTGCAGAAGTACTGGCAGTCCGGCCTTGCCGCAGGCGCCGTCAAGGAATGATCGCAACGGTCGCATGCTGAAATTTCGGTAAAGCGCATACCGATTTTTCGGCAATCGTCCGAAAAGAACAAAAAATAAGACCTCGGGGGTGTCATCGTGGACATCCCCGGGACCATCTCAAATATCTTAGTAAATATATATACTAGATTTTATAAAAAGATTTTACGAGAGCTTTCGAAGGGAAGCTGTCGAGCTGGCATCCTCAGCGTTATAGCGGATGCCATACGCACACAAAGGAGTAATCCATGCATCGCACGTTCAAATGGCCGGAACTGCTGACCGACAACGGCAAAGGCATCGCATACGGCGGTGATTACAATCCCGACCAGTGGTCGGAAGACGTGTGGGACGACGACGTCCGCCTCATGAAACAGGCCGGTGTCAATACCGTGGCCGTGGCCATTTTCAGCTGGGATCGCATTCAGCCGGAAGAAAACCGTTGGGATTTCGGCTGGCTTGACCGCATCATCGACAAGCTCGGCAAAGCCGGCATCGCGGTCGATCTGGCCTCCGCAACCGCCACCGCGCCGCTGTGGCTGTACGAAAAGCACCCGGAAGTGCTGCCGCAAGACAAATTCGGCCATCCCGTCAACGCGGGATCGCGCCAATCCTGGAGCCCGACAAGCCCGGTGTTCAAGGAATACGCGCTCACCCTGTGCCGCAAACTGGCCGAACGCTACGGCACCAACCCGTACGTCACCGCATGGCATATGGGCAACGAATACGGCTGGAACAACCGTTACGATTACTCCGACAACGCGCTCAACGCCTTCCGCCTGTGGTGCGAACGCAAATACGGCACCATCGAAAACCTCAACAAGGCGTGGGGCACCACCTTCTGGGGTCAGGAAATGAACGGTTTCCACGAAGTGCTCATCCCGCGTTTCATGGGCGCCGACTCCATGGTGAACCCCGGTCAAAAGCTTGATTTCGAGCGTTTCGGCAACGATATGCTGCTCGACTTCTACAAGGCCGAACGCGACGCCATCGCCGAAATCTGCCCCGACAAGCCGTTCACCACGAACTTCATGGTCTCCACCGACCAGTGCTGCATGGACTACGCCGACTGGGCCGAGGAAGTCGATTTCGTGTCGAACGACCATTACTTCCATGAGGGCGAATCGCATATCGACGAACTGTTCTGCTCCGACGCTTTGATGGATTCCCTCGCGCTCGGCAAGCCGTGGTATGTGATGGAACATTCCACTTCGGCCGTGCAGTGGAAGCCGCTCAACGCACGCAAGCGCAAGGGTGAAACCGTGCGTGACTCCATTGCGCATGTGGCCATGGGTGCCGACGCCATCAACTTCTTCCAGTGGCGTGCCTCCGCATTCGGAGCCGAATCCTTCCACTCCGCACTCGTGCCCCACGCAGGCGAAGACACCAAACTGTTCCGCCAAGTGTGCGAACTGGGCGCAGCGCTGAAAACCCTCGGCGACGCTGGCGTGCAGGGTACCGAACTGGAACAGTCCGATACGGCGATCCTGTTCAGCGCGGAATCCGAATGGGCCACACGCTCCGAAACCCTGCCGAGCATGAAGCTCAACCATTGGCATGACGTGCGCGACTGGTACCGTGCGTTCCTCACGCCGCACCCGTGCCGACATTGTGCCGCTGAAATACGATTGGAGCGCATACAAGACCGTCGTACTGCCGACCGTGATCATGCTCAGCGCCGAAGATACGCAGCGTTTGGCCGATTTCGCAGCTGCCGGCGGCCGTGTGGTCATCGGTTACGCAACCGGACTGATCGACGAAAACTTCCACACCTGGCTCGGCGGATACCCGGGAGCCGGAGACGGCCTGCTGCGCGAAATGCTGGGTATTCGCGGCGAGGAATTCAACATTCTCGGCGCGGAAGCCGAAGGCGAACCGTCCGAAATTCGCTTGAGCTCCGGTGCGGCCACCCGCCTGTGGCAGAACGATGTGAACGTCGACGGCGAACGCGCACAGGTATTAGCCACCTACGAAGGTGAAGAAGCCGACGAATGGGAACTCGGCGGCACCGCCGCAATCACCCGCAATCCGTACGGTTCCGGTGAAACATACTTCGTCGGCTGCGATCTCAACGTCGCCGATCTTACGGAATTCGTGCGCGAGAATATCGTGGAAGATTCCGCAAATGTCGCCAATCCGACCGATTCCGACGTACTGCACACCGTGCGCAAGTCCGCCGACGCAATCTTCGATTTCTATCTGCCGCGCGGCAAGAAAGAAATCGCATTGCAGGGCATCGAAGGCGAACCAATCTACCTGTTCCAAGCGGAAGCAGAGGAACAGACGGGCAGCTACACCGTGCATCGCAACGGCGTACTCGTCGTAAAGCGCGCATAATTTCGCATAATTTCGCGCAATTTCGCGCAATTGATTGCGTAACACAACAATCTCACACAACCTGAGCCCGCCATTCTGAAACTCAAGAATGGCGGGCTTGCCATAACTGGTAAACTTTTTACCGGCATATTCAACAATCACGGAGACGAACATGGGCGAGTCAAAGCCGGAGCCGAAGCCGGACAAAAAACGCGTCACCCTACGAGACGTGGCCGAAGAGGCAGGCGTTTCACTCAAAACCGCATCCAACGTGATCAACCATTCCGGCCGTATGACCGACTCCACGCGAGAAAAAGTCCAGGAAGTCATCGACCGACTCGGATACCGCGTGAACGTGTCCGCGCGCAATCTCAACCGCGGCAAAACCGGTTTCATCACACTCGCCGTACCAACATTGACCGCCCCATACCTGTCGGAGCTCGCCAACCGCGTAATCGACGCGGCCCGCGGCTACGGCTACTCCGTATACGTCACCACCTACGCCGAAGGATCCGCACAAGGAGCGCAATCACTCCTGCGCAACTTCAACACCACCGTCTCGGACGGCATGATCCTGTCGATCTCCGAAGTCGAAAACCTTGAGGCGGCGGACTTGGACGTGGACTATCCGCTCGTATGCGTGGGCGCGCGTTCCACACACGGCAAAGCCGACCATGTTACCCCCGACGATATTCAGGAAGCCCGACTCGCGGCCGAATACCTGTTCGACCATGGCGCAACCCGGCTCGCGGTGGTCGGATCGCGAACCGAACCGGAGCATATCGATTCCGTGCGTGAAGCAGTGGAAGGCAATGCGCAACTGCGACTTCGCGGCGTGCTCGAAGCGTGCGCCGCGCGGGGAGCGGCATTCGATTCCCGACTGGTAATGAGCACTGGGCAGGATTGGACGATTGGTTCCGGCGCTCGCATTACGCAGCAGCTTATTGATTCCGGGATTCCATTCGACGGTATTGTGGCGTTCAATGACCAGCTTGCGTTGGGTGCGCTGTTCACTTTGGCTGCGAACGGCATTTCCGTGCCTGAACAGATGCAGGTGATCGGCTTCGACAATATTGAAGAAGCCGCATATTTCCAGCCTCCGCTGACCACCATGGATTCTTGTCTCGACTGGATTGCGCCGACTGCGGTCAGCCGCATTCTCGACCGGATCGACGGCACGCGTGTGCTGGAGCCGAGTTACATCACCACCCAGTCGCACGTGATCGCCCGTGCCACCACGCGCGTGTAGCTCGCCGTTGGTTTCGTGCCGTTGTCCTTCGTGCCGTTGATTTCGCGCTATCGCCCTTTGTGCTGTTGATTTCGTATCGTTGGCTTCGCGACGCAGCTCGCGATGTTTGTGCAGACCCGAATCAACCTCGGTGTTCCGGCAATTCCTGCGCGGGCAGCTGCGCCGGTCGACTGTGCGGACACCGAAATGGGACCCACATCAGGAACGACCGGAGAGCGTGAGAATTACAAGAATCACGTTAAGTGCGACAATCAGCGAAACAACTACCATATTGATCGCGAATTTCACCGGACCATCCACATAATCGCCCATTAAAGAACGGTCGTGCGTGTATTTCATCAGCGGAATAATCGCAAATGGAATGCCGATCGACAGCACAACTTGCCCTATGATCAGCGCTTCCGTCGGATTCTTAGCAAACCACAACACCACCAACGCCGGTACGAGCGTCACCACGCGGCATGCCCACATCGGCGCTTTGATCCGCAACAGTCCATGCATGATTTCGGCGCCCGCATATGTGCCGACCGACGTGGAACTCAGGCTGGAAGCCAGCAGTCCGACCGAGAAAATCGTGCCGATCACCGGACCTAGCACATGCTGAATGGCCTGTTGCGCACCCTCGATCGTATCCGTGCCGGTCATGCCATGCAATGAATTCGCCGCAAGAATCAATAGTGCAAGATTCACCGATCCAGCAAGTAATAATGCCCAGAACACGTCTATTTTGCTTCCGTGTAGCAGGGTCTTTACGCTCGGTTTGGGCTCTCCTGGCACGTAATGGTCGTTCACCAGCGTGGAATGCAGGTAAATCGCGTGCGGCATCACCGTGGCGCCCAGCATGGAAGTTGCCATCAATACCGTTTCGGTTCCTTTGAAATGCGGAACAAGACCTTGTAAAACTTGCGCAGGATTTGGTGGATCAATAAAAAGGCCTGCAATAAATCCAAAAGTAATCACCAGCAGCAATGCAATAATCAGCTTTTCAAAAATATGATGCGTGGCACTCTTTTGAAAAATAAGCAAGACCGTAGAAATAATGCCGATTATGCACCCACCAATAAAAAGCGGAAGTCCAAATAATAATTTCAGTGCGATTGCGCCGCCAATTACTTCCGCAAGATCAGTCGCTATTGCAATGACTTCCGCTTGCATGAAAAACATGAATCGACCGCCGTCGCCAAGTCGTTCTCCCAGGATTTCGGGAAGACTTTTTCCGGTGACGATACCAAGTTTTGCGGACTGATATTGAATGAGCACGCTCATACAATTGGCGAGTACCAGCACCCACACCAGCAGATATCCGTACCTCGCGCCGGATGTGATATTCGCCGCCACATTGCCGGGATCCACGTAGCGACGGCCGCCACAAAAGCAGGTCCAAGCATGCCGGCAAGCGCGTGCCCGTGGCGGGAAGAGAAATCGTGATTCGCCCGTGCCGTTTCCCAGCATTCCACGCCATCCGTCGCACCCGCATTGACCATGCCTCCCATGCCGTCCATATCGTTCGCGTCGTCTGTACTGTTCATGTTCGTCGCCCTCTTATCCGAGCAATGTTATAGCGCACGAGGCTGCGCGGTTATGTTACGTACGCGCATATCATCTGTCGGCATATGCGCGACTCATGCAACGGCGCGTCCGAACCGTTCCAAGACGCAATGCGAGGCATGTGCCACGAAATATGGCCGAATTGCGGCGACCTGCGGCTAAGCTGGAACAAGCATAAGAACGGTTGAGAATAATCGCCTGAAACACAGCCTTCGAAAGGACAACGCATGGCAACTTTCCATACCCCCATGGTCACATTGAACGACGGCAATCTGATTCCGCAAATCGGCTTGGGCGTGCTGCGTATCGACGATGAGGGCGTTACCTCCGTAGTGGAGAGTGCGCTGGAAGCGGCTACCGTCATATCGACGGCGCGGCGGGGTACAACAATGAGGCCGGCGTGGGTCGCGCGCTGAACAATGCGGGATTCACGGAAGGTGAGCAGCGCAAAAACCTGTGGGTTACGACGAAACTGCGCGATTCCGAGCAGGGGTATGACAGCGCACGCAAGGCGTTCGACCGCCAGCTTGGCTTGCTGCAGCTCGATTATGTCGACATGTACATGCTGCATTGGCCCACCCCGTTCGACTGGCGTTCCAGCGAAACGTGGAAGGCGTTCCAGGAATTCCGCGCGGAGGGGCGCGTGCGCACGCTGGGTGTGTGCAATTTCCTGCCCGAGCATCTCGACCGCTTGCATGAGGAGACCGGCGAATATCCTGCCGTCAACCAGATTGAGCTGCATCCGACCTGGCAGCAGCGCGAGGTCGTGGACTATTGCAAGGCGCACGGCATTGCCGTGGAAGCATATTCGCCGATGGCTCGCGGTGCTGATTTGAACGCCGGAAACGGTGCGATTGAGCGCATCGCAGCGGAGCATGGGGTTACCCCTGCGCAGGTGATTCTGCGTTGGCATATCGAAAATGGCACGATCATCATCCCCAAGTCGGTGCATGCGGATCGGCAGAAGCAGAATCTCGATTTGTTTGGATTCGTGCTCACCCCTGAAGAACATGCCGCGATCGACGCGCTTGACGGTCCGACGCGCGCCGGACATGATCCGATGACGTTCACGTACGCCTGATACTCCGTAATTCCGTAATTTCGTATTATTTTTAATAATTATGCCTCGAAAGAATAATCGTAATTCTTATAATTATCGGAATATTGAACGCGACGTGCGTGATATCCAGCGGGCCGGCAAACGTTTCAAAAAAAGTTGGATCAACGCCGACGGTCCGCTGGAACGTATTCTTATTTTGCTGGTAGTCGTTGCGGTAATCGGCGTCACTATCGGCATGCTGCTGCCGAAAGTCAATCCGACCGTAGGCGAAATCACCGGCGAGTACACGGCAACCGGCACAGCTGCGGAAACGTTGGAAAAACTTACCGTCGATGACAATCCCAGCAAGGCCGGATATGATCGCGATGCGTTCGGATTCCGCGAAACCGATGACGATGGCAACGGTTGCGACGTGCGCGAAGACGTGCTCGCGCGCGATCTGACGGACGTGCAATATAAGAACGGCCGTAGCTGCCAGGTTGCGTCGGGCACGCTTGACGATCCGTATACCGGTCAGACCATCCAATTCGTACGTGGAGTGAAAACGTCTTCGGCGGTGCAGATCGATCATGTGGTCGCGTTGGAAAATGCGTGGCAGTCGGGCGCGAACACGTGGGATCATGCGAAGCTGTACCAATTCGGCAACGACATGTACAATCTGCTGGCCGTGGATGGGCCCGCGAATCAGCAGAAGGGTTCCGCTTCGGCCGCATACTGGCTGCCGACGAACAGTGAATACCGTTGCGATTACGTGGCCCGGCAGATTGGCGTGAAAGACAAGTACGGGCTGACTGTCACTTCGCAGGAAAAGCGGGCGATGCTTTCCGTATTGCACGGTTGCCCAGCGCAGGAATTGCCGGAAAGCTGAAGCTGCTCATTTAGGCGCGGATATTTGCGGGTGCTGGCTGGGAACGGTCGTAGTTGTAGACGGTGAACGTTCCTTTGTTGAATCGTTTGGTTTCGTACAGCGCCAAGTCGGCCTGTGCGACGCATTGGTCGAAATCCACGCTTCCGATCGCGTCTCCATCGGCGCTCCCCGTGCCAAGGCTGGCACCGTCAGCGGCTGCAATGCGGCACACGCCCACACTGCAATGCACGTCTTGCCCGTGCTGTTCCGAGGCGCGTGCCAACTGTTGGAAGAACATGCCCAGCGTGGTTTCGAGCACCTGTTCGCTGGCGGTGTTTCGGATGAGTGCTATGAATTCGTCGCCGCCGTATCGGCAGATGATGTCATCGTGCCGGTAGATGTGCCGAAGCTGGGAAGCGACCTCGCGGATCCAGAAATCGCCGACCGTGTGTCCGTATGTGTCGTTGATGGTTTTGAAATCGTCGATGTCGACGAACATCAGCATCGCTTCGTCGTGCGAATCCATGCGGTCGAAGTATTTGCGCATGTGCTTCCATCCCGCTTCTTTGTTCAGCAAACCGGTCATGCCGTCATGTTCGGCTTCGTACCGTGCTTTTTCGTAGGCGGCCTGTTGCGAGTGGAATCGCATGTTCATTTCCACGGTGTCCATGACGAACATGATCTGTGTGGAAATCACAATCGCCAAACATTGCAATGAAAAACTGTATGCCAGTGCTTGGTAGATGGTCGCCAATACTGGTAGCACGAAGAACGACATCATGGAAAGGAAAATAATGCGATCAAGGTTCTTGCGATATGAGATCAGCATGAAGAGGCATAATGCGATTCCCAAGACCGCAATTGCCTGCGAAAGAAGATAGAAATTACCGCGATGGTAAAGATTGTGGTCATCGAAATAGTAGAAAAGGCCAGTGAATTGTGTGATGATAAGTAAGAGAATTCCAATTACGGATAATGCGTAGACAGCACGCAATGCGGCTGGTTTGCGATGCTGATGTTTGCTTACTGTCAACCAAACATAGGTTGCGAAGAAACTCATGAAAATATAGTTGATGCAGAATACTGAGAAATTGCTTATGCGAACCATATAGTATGCGGTTTCGTCTGCATCTACGCGAAAATACCAGCTGAGCGCGTCGGTTCCAAGAAGAAGCATGCAGGCGATCTGCATGAGTATTTTGATGCGAGTTCGTCTGGTTTTGTGTGGTGTTGCAATGAAAATTCCGCCTGCGCAAATCAGGCATATGAAAATACCCCACAACTCCATGCAGATGTGGAACATGGCCCTGACTGTCATTATCCTCCCCCCCCCCTCGACGCTGCCTGCGCCGAAAACTTGCCTACCTCTTTCGTGTGCCATGATACCTCTAAATAGGGGAGCGTTACCCCGAAATGACAAAAATAGGAATCCGCGGCGACTATCCATGTTTCTGTCATACGGGCTATCATATAGTTTGTGCGTTTGAATGTGGAGAAGGTGATTGATGTCAGCGAAGCGGAGCATGTCCCGAGCGCTTACTCGAGAGGAATCGTATCAGGACGGTCATTTAACGCGCACGGCGTTTATTTCCATTGCGATTCTTACATTTATTACGTTCGTCGGTAATTTCACGCAATTGCAGTTGAGCGCCGCGTTGCGACGATCGTCAGTGATTTTGGTATTTCCGTTACGACCGGTCAGTGGCTGACGTCGATTTTCCAGCTGGTCATGGGCGTGATGGTGCCGCTTACGGCATACCTTACGAGACGTTTTTCGACGCGCGAAATCGTGCTTGTTTCCATGGTTGTGTTCACGATCGGTTCACTGTTCGCTTGGCTTGGTCCAACTTTTTTGATGGTGCTGATCGGGCGTTTGCTTGAGGCGGTTGGCACGGGTGTGATGTGGCCGGTGTTGCAGATCACGGTGTTTTCGATTTATCCGCTGTCTCGCCGTGGTTTCGCAATGGGTACGGTTGGCATGGCGATGAGCGTGGCTCCGGCGATCGGCCGACGCTTGGCGGTGTGCAGACGGACTTGAACGGTTGGCGTTCAATTTTCCTCACGTTGACCATTATCGGCGTGATTTCGCTGCTTCTTGCCTATTTTGGATTGCATAATTTCGGTGAGAACGATAAAACCGCGAAGGCTGACTTTTTTTCCGTTGGACTGTCTATTTTCGGTTTCGGCGGGCTAATGTTCGGCTTTACGAATATTGAATCGTATTCGTTTGTAAATCCTATGGTTTGGCTGCCAATGGTGATTGGCATTGTGGGAATTATTTGGTTTGTGCTCCGCCAGATTCATGGCGCGCGCAGGCAGATTGAAAATCCTGAAGCGCAGCCGCCACTGTTGAATTTGAGCGTGTTGAAGAATCGTAGTTTTACTGTTGGCACGATCACGGCCGCGCTCTCGTTCTTCGCGTTCAGTTCGATTATGGTGATCATGCCCCTGTACATTCAGGATTGCCGTGGCTATTCTGCTGCGATTAGCGGCCTGGTGATGCTTCCGGGTGCTTTGGGCCAGTGCATTTCGCAGTTTTTCGGTGGTAAGGTGCTTGACCGTTTCGGCGCACGTCCGGTGGCGTTGATAGGCACGATTACTTTGTGTTTCGGCACGGTCATGATGAGTTTGATTTCCATGACTTCGTGGATTTGGTGGGTGTCGATTTGGCAGTTTGTGCGCCAGATCGGCATGGGTTTCGTGTTGATGCCGATCACCACATGGTCACTGAATTGTTTGGAACCGGAAGAGGTGAGCGCCGGATCCGCGGTGACGAATACGGTTCGTCAGATTGCGGGCGCGATTGGCGCTCCGGTGTTGGTGATTTTGATGGAGACGTTCACGTCTCTTCGTTGGACTGCGCTTGGTGGCACAAAAGCCGTGTATGCGGCTGCCAACGTGTTCGGCATTCAGTGGGCGCTTCGTATCAGTGCAGCAATCTGCTTCGTGATGGTGCTGATGGTGTTCTTCGGCGTACGCGGCCAGGGTGCCGGTTCCACGCATGAAACCGTGCAACGCGCCCTCAACCGTAGGCGTGCCGCCTGACCGTGCATGCTGCGACGGCTACTCCTCTTCGTTGGGCTTGTATTCCACTACGCTGAGGGCCACCACGCCTGCGCTGGTGTGCACGAACACATTGGCGCTCCCGCCTACGGCTTCCAAGCCTTCCACCAAGTGTGAGATCGGCTCGGAATCGAGCACTGGCAGCACTTGCGCCACGCCGTCTGCGTCGGTGACGGTGAGCGTATCGTCCAAATATCCGGAGGCGAGCGTTTCGTCGATGGCGCTTTCGAATTCGGCCAGCTTGCTGATTTCCTCTTCGGCGGCCTTGTTTGCGGCCACTTCCACAGCTTGCGCCACTTCTTCTCGCATTGCTTCTTCGCTCATGACTACCTCTTTTTGCTAAGCGCCGTTTTGCAACCTATAGACTATCGGATGAACGTATCAGAACTATTCCAAATGCCGGAAAGTGTCCATATAGTGGCACTTTTGTGAAAGCGTCACCCTCAATGCGCGCGGGAAACATATGCGGGGATGAACGCGGGTAGCGTTCACGAGAAGAGATGTTGTGAGAGATGTTGTGAAAAACGATGCGTAAGACTATCGGTTGCAACATGTGATTGCATACGATTGCGGATTGCGCGGAATAGGAAGTGAAACGGGAAGATGGAATGGGAAAGGAGTGCGCATGACTCGACTTGGCGATGTCCAACGAAGTGAGACGCGTCGTGAAACGCGCGCTTCACTGCTTACGGCGTTGCTGTGGTTCTCATCCGCCATCATCGTGTTCGCGATGCTTCTGCGCATGCTGCCGAACAGTCTCGATGGCAAACGGTACGTGCCTTTGATTGTCGCACTCATGCCTTGGCTTGGCTTGCTTTCCGTGATTATCGCAATTATTGCAACAGTTTTTCGCACTGTCGGCAAACGAAAACTTTTAGTCGCGTTAAGCGTATTGTGCGTGATCATCCAGATTATCTGGCATTGGGGGTATGTCGTTCCGACCAATGATCGTGCCATACAACCTTCTGCAACAGTGCGTGTCATGACGTTCAATACGAAGCAAGGTTGTGCCGATGCGCAGCAAATCGTGCGAACAATCCAAAGCGAGCATGTTGAAATTCTTGCAATGCAGGAAGTTTCATCAGGATTATTAGATCGGTTGCATGATGCTGGAATTGAGGATCATCTTCCGTATTCCGTTTCCGCGCAACTCACTTGGCACGACAATGGCGGTGTGAACGTACTGTATAGTGCGCATCCTCTGCAGGAAACAACGCAGGATCTCATTCCTATTGAATCCAGTAGTATTCCTGCCGCGACAGTTGATTTCAATGGCAGAAAAGTACGATTTGGGTCGGTTCATCCGTTTTCTCCACGACCAAGCAATCAGGGATTATGGAATAAAAGTTTGGATTCCATAGCGCAATTACAGCATTACGATAATGGGGAATCGTATGTGCTGATGGGGGATTTTAATTCCACGTGGGATCATGCAAGCTTCAGATATTTGCTTGGTGATCGTTTCACTGACGCTGGTCAGAGTGCGGGGGAGGGTCTGCATATGACGTTCCCTGCAGTATTTCCGATTGCTGAAATCGAGCATATTATTTACGACAAGGGCGTGCGTGCAACTGATCTTGCAACCAAACGGATTCAAGGTTCTGACCATCTCGCACTGCTCGCCACCCTAACCATTGCATAGCGGCGGAAAATGGCGGCGGAAACGAACTTCTGCGATAAACCTACAACTCAAGAAGCCCGCTCCTTTGTCGGGGTGTGTATGTTTCCTGCGGTATTTCTTAAGGGGTAAAACGGTTAAACCCCAAATTGTAATATCTATACCTGAGGTAAGATTAAGGATTGTAGTTTTCATTAGTTAGGTAGAGATACAAAGGGGTGTGCGGTATGCATATCATGTTCGTCTGTACAGGCAATATCTGCCGGTCGCCTATGGGCGAACTCTTGCTCACTCGCTACCTCGCTGGTACACTGTGCAGGTTTCTAGCGCCGGCACGCGTGGCCTTCCGCGATGCCAGATGGATCCGTCCAGTGCCAGACTTATGACCAGCGTCAACATTGAACCAAGCGGATTCCGATCCCGCAGACTCACCCGATCTATGGCTGAGAGTGCTGATCTGATTCTCTGTTTCGAGAAAGAACAGCGCAAGGACATCGTTGCCCTCGCGCCAGGCGCGGTCCGTTATACATTTCTGCTTAACGACTTTGCCAACATGTGCCAATACTGCGCGCAAAACGGCATGGTAAGCGGACGGACCATCCAGGAGCGCCTCGCTTCCGTTATCAAAGTCTCCTCCATGATTCGTCCGATGCTGCCCACTCCCAAAGATATCGATGACCCGCACGGCAAGTCGTTCGATAAGTTCCGTATCGCGGCCAACCAGACCAATAATGCTCTGCGAACCATGCTGAAAAGCATGAAAAAGCATTACGGCGTGGGTATAGCGCCTGTACGCTCACAGATTTGTTCTGCGCAGTCCACTACCACATACAATATGTGGGCTTAGATGGCAGTGGCCGTCATGGTCGACGATTTCGTGCCGGCGCTGACTGAAAGCGCCGGCACGAATCGGTCAGTACTGGTAGTTGACCTCGTTGGTCATTTTGCCGGATGGTGTCTGATCGATGGTCAGGTCGTTTTCGGCCTTCGGCGAGGTGGTCACGTCGAAATCGAAAGTCACGCTTTCTCCGGGGGCGATATAAGCCACATTGGTGACCAGTTTTTGACCATCCATCACAGCATTGCTTTGGTCTCGCACGTCTCCGGATGAGGTGATCTCGCTGATGGAACCACCCTTTGGCGCGTAAAACAGCATACGCTGCGCAGACGTTCCCGGAGCCGCAACAGGCTTGCCCGTTACACCCGCCTGCTCGCCGCCCAGAATATAGCCGGTGCAGGTGGCCATTTCGCTGGAAGTCAGCGTATTGGTCAACGTGTAGGTGACATGGTAGGTTTTCGACCCATCGGCATTCTGACCGGTTTTGGTAATCTGCGTCTTACGGTCGATATACCATCCCAACTTCGACGGATTCTGTTCGTTGAGGTAAATGCCCACTTCCGGATCGGTTTCGCTGTCTGGAGTGCCCTTGGCGAGTCCGGCACCTTGGAAATATTTGGCTTCATCATCATGGAACGTGTATGCGTAGAAATGACGGTTCCTGGTTAATTCGCCGATGCTTTGAGCCACCTTCATCATCTTGGTGATGTCCATGTTGCTGAAGGCGTTGTTCATGATGGTGGAGGCGATGTATTCGAAATACGTGTCTTGTAGAGATACAGGAACTTCCTTATAGATGGTGTTGAGCATGTATTCAGCGGTATTTTCGCCGGTGAGCACAGTACCATCTTCCAGCGTCACATTGCCGTTGATCTCCACCATTTTCTGGATGAACACCGGATCGATAGATACGATGCCATCAACATCGCAAGCATATTGGGAACGCTGCCAGGCTTCATTCATCATTTCCGCATTGCGGGCGATGTCTGGCACCGCGAACGTATCGCGAATATCGAAGGAGAATCCCAGGGGCTCCTTGAACACGGCATGTTCCGAAGCATTGCCATTACTGCCGTTAATGAAGTCTCCATTGTGATGGAACTCACCGACCTGAATTTGTCCATGATCGGTCTGCAACGTACCCATGGAGCCCACCAGTCCGCCGCCGGAACGTTGTTCGGAAGTGGTCTGCGCCACCAGCAGATACGTTCGGGCACCGTTCTGTCCCAAGAAGGAGGGGAGCATCTGTAGCGCATTGTTCACTTGCTCCACCATGTCCGTAACCTTGGTGAACTGGCTGCGACTCTGCGAATATGCCTTCTTCACCATGCCGATACGTGGCTCAGGCAGATTGCTGAGCTTCGAATTCAACGACTTCACCTGCTTGCTTACCGAAGAGAAGTCGTCTTGCGCATCCACAATGGGCTGAAGATTCAACTGGCCATTCTCACCGCTGATCTGCGCGTTCGCAAGCTGTTGTACCACATCGGTGAGTGACGGCAGTGTTTGTTGCACCAAATCATCCACCACCTGAGTCATGCCCTGCACGTTGGTAACATCACCGCCCACAACCGGCATCTTCGACAGCATGTTCCACAGTGTTCCATTGGCAATATCTCTTGCCGCGGCGGTATGGGTCCGCGCCTGCTTGATCGCGGCATCCGACGCCTGCGCATCCTTCAACGTATTGACGTCGGTGATGGCCGAAAGAGACGAGACCGCCTGCTCCTCGTGAGCTTTGACTTCCTTCGCCTGCTTGTAGAAATTCAGACCGACGACGCCCCCGGCGATGACCAGCAGGATGAGCAGTGCCGCAATAACAAACAATGTATTGCGAAGCTTGTGAGAACGGGCGGCATGAGCGCTCGCATGTTGAGACATTAATCCCCCTCTGTTAGGTGTTCCAGCTTTTTATCATGGCACATTCGTATGGATGAATAGTGAAAAAGCGATTGCTGCCTGATAAAACAGACTCTATTTCTAGGGGGTAGTGTAGCATTTTCTAAGGTTTTTGACATACGGAGATGAGGGGTTCAGTGACTTCCGCAGAGAACACTAACGTCCAGCAGGTTGTCGTTGCAGATGATTCTGAAGACGGCATCACGCTGATGGATTTGATGCGTATCATTCGCAAGCATCTGGTCACCGCTACCATCGTATTTGTGATGGTTTTCGCCGGGGTGACTGCGTACACCTTCTTGGTTCCGCCGAAGTATACCGCCACGGCTCAGGCTATGGCTACGTACAATGCATCCCAGGGGGATGATGCGGGCATTAGCCAGCAGTACACGGGTGGCACGTACATCGCTGGCCAGATCACGTCGTATACAACGTTGGCAACCACCGAAACCGTACTTGAGCCGGTCATCAAGGATCTTGGACTGGATACTTCGGTGAAGAGTCTGGCCGAGCAACTGACTGTCACCAATCCTACGAACACCGCGTTCGTGAACATTTCCGCGGAAGACGGTGACGCGCAGCAGGCATCCGACATTGCCAATGCGGTGGCGGTGTCCATGCAGAACGTGATTCAAAACGATCTGTATTCCGCGGCAGATAAGTCTCCGGTGAAGATCTCCATCGTGCAGAGGGCACGTGTGCCTGAAAGCCCGAGCTCGCCGAATAAGCCGCTGTATCTGGCGGTCGGTGTGGTCGCAGGTCTGGTGCTTGGCGTGTTCGCCGCACTGCTGAAAGACATGCTGAACACCAAGGTCGAGGAGACCTCCGACGTGCGCAGCTTGGTTGGGGCATCTTCCTTGGGTTCCGTGCCTCAGGATAATTCCCTGGGTGAGAAGCGTCCAGTGCTTGTCAGCCAGCCTAATGGCCCTATTGCTGAGGAATTCCGCCGTATACACACCAATATCGAATTCTTGCAGACCGATAAGGTTGCGGGCAAGGGGCAGCTGCTGGTCATTACCAGTGCGCAGCCTTCTGAAGGCAAGACCACCACGTCAATCAACGTGGCTGCGGCCTTGGCTGAAGATGGTGCTCGCGTGCTGCTGGTCGACGCCGATTTGCGCCATCCTTCCGTTGCACATCATTTGGGTCTTGAAGGTTCGGCCGGTTTGGCGCACGTGCTTTCTGGCCAGATGTCTCCGAAAGATGTGGTGCAGAACTATTGGAAGCCGACTCTGCATATTCTTCCTGCTGGTAAGCGTCCGGCGAATGCTGGCGTGCTTCTTGGATCAGACACCATGCGCATTATGGTCGAGCAGGCTTTAACCCAGTACGATTACGTTATTATTGATACCGCTCCGTTGAGTGTTTCCAACGATGGTATCGTGTTCGGACGTTGGGCCAAGGGCCTGGTTCTGGTGACCGGTCGTGGCGTGTGCGAGAAGAAGGAACTCAAGGAGATTTCCGAATCCTTGCATACAGCCAAGGTTCCGGTGCTTGGTTTCATCTTCAACTATGCCGATTCGAAGAAGACGCATTCCAAATCGAACTACTATTACTACTACGAGGATGCTCCGCGGAAGAAAAGCCACAAAAAGTAGCCGCAAGTAGTGTATATAAGGCGTGAATATGAGACCGGAGCGTGAAGCTTCGGTCTCATGCCGTAATAAGGAATCAACATGGGTGACAACAACAATACTGTGCCGAATCTGTCGCATCTTGTTTCGTCGGGAGACTCTTCAGGCTCTCAGGCGAGCAGCAGACCAAGGCGCAGTCGGCTTCCGAGCGTGATGTGGTGGATACGTTCTGGGATATTCCACTGATCACCTTTTCGGAAGTTGAGTCGCTGTGGAACGTGGCGAGGCATCTGATGCGGCTTATGCGCAGGCTGCAGCCACAAGCATGACCGCTGCCACGTCATCCACGCCGGTGAGTGATGCGCCCACGGTAAACCTTCGTGTTGAGGATTTTCCGAATATTGCAGGAAAGCATATTTCTGGTGCTGAAAACGATTCCGCCTCGTCGTGCGAGCCTGATTCGACGTCTTCTTCGACCGCAACGCTCGATTTTACACAGTCTGCTGATGCTTCACCATCTGCCGAATCTGCCGAGAGAACTGTTGCGTTTGCGTCTCCGGTAGGGCCGGCTGCTTCTGCGGATTCCACTATGCCGTTTTTTGTGGATTCCTCTGCCTCTGCTTCTACTGCCTTCATACCTGAAAGCCTGCCCATGCCAGATGACCTGTCTGATATGGAAAACGATGAGCATGATCCATTGAGACTTGTTCCGGTTCCGCCGAAGAAGTCACATCGCAAGACAATTATTATTACCGTTGCGATTGTGCCATAGTGGCGTTGGTTGCCGCGGGCGTGGATTTGGTGTTTGGCAGCGCCAGCAGTATGACCGGGGGCTTGAACGGAACGAACAGCACCGTACCGCGTTGAGCATGTGCCAAAAGTCTTCCAAGGCATATGAGAAGGCTATGAAGGAACACAAGTCGGCGTTGAAGAACGCCAAAGCGTTGCAGAATGTGAAAAGCGATCAGGTTTCGGATGCGAAAACGTTGACCGCGTTGCAGTCTGCAGTGAAAGATGCGCAGAATCTTACGGCGGTGGGGGAGTGCAGTGCTGATTTGAGCAACACTGAACTTCGCCAGCGCAGTAAAGCCATGAACGAACAACTGCCTACGTTGCAAAGCCAATCCAAGAACTTGAATGATTCTGCAACAGCCGTTACGAACAGTCAGAAGGCTAAGGAGAAGCAAGACAACGCTGATGCGCTGAAGAAGCTTGAAACAGCCATCAATAATGCGCAGGCACTGCTTGACAATAGCTTGTACCAAGTGGCGGATGATTCCACACGAGTGACGTTGCAGAGTGCCATTGACCATGCTTTGGAATTGTTCAATGGCAACAGTACCGATACTAATGCCATTAACCAGTCGATAACGGATTTGCAAACCGCCTCTGATGATGTGAATGCTTCCATGAACGCGTTGGCTGCGCAGCAGCAACAGCAACAACAGAGCAATACTGGCAATTCGTACAACTACCAGTACACGCGGCAGCCTTCCGGCGGATTGACTCCCTCGGCTCCTATTACACCTGGCAATAATCCTGGTTCAGGTAGTAATCCTAGTACCGGTAGTAATAACTCTGGTTCTGATGCCAATCCTGGCAGTAATCCTAGTACCGGTAGTAATCCCGGCAATAACGGTTCTAATTCCGGTTCCGGTAGCGATTCTAGCTCTGGCTCTGGTTCGCAGACTCCGAGCGCTCAGGGTGTGCTCTGAGCTTTTTGGGTTCGCTCTTGTCGAGCTTTTGAATTTTCTTCTGCCTAAGGCGTTATGCACTGGGAAATAGTGGGGTATGACGCGGTTCATGGGGTGTTTGTATCGTCTGGATGGATCGCGTCGTTTTGCGTGCAATACTGACGTATAAGTAAGAAAACTTTCCTATAATATTTGAATTGTGGCGTATCTTTTACCGTTTATTGTCATTCTTTATTTGTATAAAGAATTTCTGGGGAATTGCTTACATGATTGCAATACTAATGATAGAGAGTTAGTTACTCTACTATTTGTCTAGTTTCTTTCGGCAGTCGATTTGCTTTTTATGTAGATTGCGTGAGATAATTTTTCAACGTTGTAATATTGTTATTTTGCTTTTCTTTATCCCTCAGGGCTGAGGGTGGTCTACACGCATTTCGGTGCGTTTGAAATAGTTAATCACCGCTCCATGCAAGGAACGATCATGTATAAGCATGAAAAGCAGGCGGTCGAACGCCTGCAATCAAACCACATCCATATGTTGCCAACGCTTTCGACGGCGATTATCACATTTTTCTTGATTATCTCATTATCGGGAACGATGTTGTTTCCCATAATGGCGTTCGCAGATGAGCCGCAGCCGGTCGCTCAAGTGGGCAACACGACCTATATGAGCGTGCAAGACGCGATTGGACATACGTCGATGAAGAACAATACGGTCACATTGCTTACCGATACTACGGAAAGCGTCACCGTCACCCCACCGAAAGTGGTGCGCGGAATCACGCTCGAATTGAACGGACATGCGCTCAACGCCAGCAATACCACGGCAATCACCGTTCCTGCAACATGCAGCTCACCATTGTCGGCCCGGGAACGGTTGCGGGCGGAACACAGCCTGCAGTCGATTGCCGTGGCGCATTGCACGTGGAGGGTGGCACGTTCACCGCGGATGCAACGTTGATGCGGTTTGCCGAAACGGATGAAACTTCCGCGCAAGGCAGTTTTTCGGGCGGAACATTCACCGCGCCGACGCTTTTCAACCTGCTGGATGATGCTAAAAATCTTGGCTATGTGACCGTTCGCGGCGGCGAATACCGGGGCATGATTCCAGCTGGACTGAACACGCTCACCTTGTTGAGCGGCTCGTTCTCCGACACGTCGAATCTTGCGCCATACTTGGCTGACTCGCTTGGGCTGATTCCAGACGGCACTAGCGGTGACGGTACGGGTGACGGAATGTTCCATGTCGGCGATCTGGCGATCTCCAGCAAGCAGACTTCGGTGGAATTGGATCCCGCGAACGGACTCCAACAGCTGAGCGCCGACGACCTACTGACCTTGACGGGAACGCAACTGAACGGCATCGCCGACTACCGCCTTGTGGCGGATAGTGACCAGTTGCAGGCGTTGAACGATCAGATCGATCGCGCAATGCAGGCGATGGAGAAGAGGAAAGCCTTCGAAGCCGTGAGCCAGAACATCACCATCACCGCCGTGCGCAACACGTCGGATGATGCTATAGATGCAAACCCGAGTAGGGGAGCGGGCCCACAGTTGCGCACTTCCGACCATGATGGCATAAGCACTCAAGTGACGGTAACCATCAAAGCCGTCGCCGAGCCAGAAGAGCCAGAAGAACCTGGCAAACCCAGCAATCCAGAAAAGCCAGAGAAGCCGGAAATGCCTCGCTCCGGATCCGCAGTCCAGGCGCTCGCCATCATCTCGCTGCTGCTGGTGATCGCTTCCGCAATCTGCGCATACGCAACGGTCCATCTGCAGTCGTCGCGTCTGCACAACTAGTATTTTCCGCCCTTTTCTTGAGCTGTGCAGACGGGAAATCCGACTTGTGCAGACGCAAAACTGCAAGCAATGCAGACGTAAAACCGCACTTCCGATCATCGAATCCAAATTTCTTCAAATCCAACGGTCGGAAGTGCGGGTTTAGTTTCAGATTTTATGGAATCCGGATCAGCCTTCGTTGGCGGCTGCGTATTCGGTGGCCCAGCCGTCTACGTATGCGGTTTTCACTGCATCCCAGCTACCGGTTCCCTGTGCGTATTCCAGCAGAGCCGATCCAAGATCATTCTTCCACTGCTCGGACGGAATCATGGTATACGTCCACGGAACGGTGTCCTTGCCAGCCTTGAGGGACTCGCAGTAGGCGTCGATCAACGGGTTTTCTGTCTTCATGTCGGAGAAGGTCTTGAATGGTGTGGAGAAGCCCATTTCGCTGGCCAGTGCATTCTTACCGTCATCGGAAGTGATCATCCACTCGAGAAAATCCTTCGTGGCCTGCTTGTCAAGGTCGGACGCCTTGGAGTTGATGCACCAATAGTTTTCGGAACCGGTGGTCAATCCCTGGTTTTCCTCGCCGTCTCCGCCAACATAGATCGGCAACATACCGACGTTGTCGGATTCGACGCCAGCATTGGAAAGGTCGGTCCATGCCCAGGTGCCGTTCTGGTAGAAGACCGCGTCGCCGAAGGCGAATTCGGAGTTGGCGTCATCGCCTGTCTTGGAGCTCAGCTGAGTCGGTTCGACGGTGGAGTCAGTGATATACAGGTCGAAAATATCTTTGAAGTTCTGCAGCGTGGACCCGGTGATCGTTGCCGGCTGTTCGGTGATGCCATCCGCCTTGAATTCGTAGTAAAGCGGCACGCCCGCAAGCTGGGTCTTGAATCTCCAGTCGGAAGACGAGTCGAATCCGGCGGAAGTGAACGCTCCCTTGACGCGAGATCATCCTTGTGTTTCTGAATGCCGTCAGCTACGGTCTTCAAAGCTTTGAACGAGTTGATATCGTCAACGGACTTAATGGAGGAATCTGAAAGCTCGAAGTATTTGTTCAACAGTTCCTTGTTGTAGATGATGCCATACGATTCAAGCACGTAGGGAACGCCCACAATCTCGTCTCCGTCGGTGAGGGCTACGCTGGAGTCTTCGAGCTGCTTGTACACGGCGGTGTCGGACATATCGTCGCAGTAATCCTTCCAGCGGGCGTAACCGACCGGGCCGTTGACCTGGAACAGGGTTGGCGCTTGGTCTTTGGCCATTTCAGACTTCAGCGTCTGCTCATATGTGCCGGATGCTGCGGTTTCGATGGTCACCTGTACGCCGGTTTCCTTGGTGTAGGTTTCGGCGATGGCTTTCCACTGGTCGGCCGCTTCCGGCTTGAAGTTCAGGTAATACACTTTTCCTTTGGATTCGTCTACACTATTTGACGATCCGCAGGCCGCGAGCGTGGTCACTCCCATGGAAAGCGCCGCTGCGACCGCAAGCGCCTTGGTGATGGTTCTGTTCATGGTTATTTCCTTTCTTTAGCTGAAACTCCACTTTGGGTTTCAGCATTGTTTTTTGGTGTTTTAACCCTTTACTGCGCCGGCTGTGACGCCAGCGATGATGTGCTTTTGGCAGAGCAGATAGAAGATGATGATCGGCACGATGGCGAGCACGAGGCAGGCCATCATGGCACCCATGTCAACGGAACCGTAACCGCCTTTCAGGTATTGCACGGCGATTGAAATGGTCTTGTATTTGCGCAAGTCGAGCGTTAGATATGGCAGGAGGAAGTCGTTCCAAATCCACATGGTCTGCAGAATCGCCACGGAGACGATGGACGGTTTCATCATGGGCATGACGATGGTGAAGAATGTTCGAGGCACGGAAGCGCCGTCGATCATGGCCGCTTCTTCAATCTCAGACGGAATGCCTTTGATCACGCCGGTGAACATGAATACCGAAAGGCCGGCACCGAATCCGAGGTAAAGCACCCACATGCCCCAGGCGTGTTCAGCTTAAGAGAGTCGGCGATCTTCGAAAGCGGGAACATGATCATCTGGAACGGAATAATCATGTTCAACAGGAACAGGGTATAGAGAGTCTTTGCAGTCCGATTATTCACTCGCACGATCCACCATGCGCACATTGACGTGCAGATGAGGATCAGAGCAACCGCTCCAACGGTGATGAACAGAGTCCATCCGAAGCTCGCTATGAAGTTAGTGCGTTCGATACCGCGTGTATAGTTTTCGATTCCGACAAAGGATTTGCCGGAAGGAATCAAAAATGGATTCCGAGAAATATACGCTTTTTGTTTGAATGAATTGATGAGGACCAAAACGACTGGGAAAATCCAGACCAGCGATAGCAGAGAGAAGAACACCGTCCAGAACGGAGCGTGCTTCATGCGAGTATCGTCCGTTTTCATGCGGAGACCTCCTTGGAAGTGGTGAGCTTGTTCTGTATCAGGCCACGGCCGCAACAATCAGGAAGAAGATGACCGCCTTGGCCTGGCCGACGCCCTCATAGCCGGTGCGCCCGTAGAAAGTGGTGTAAATATTCAATGCGAGCATTTCCGACGCGCGTGAAGGAGCGCCGTTGGTGAGTGCAAGATTCTGGTCGAACAGTTTGAAACCATTGGTGACGGTCAGGAAAGTGCACACGGTGATGGAAGGCATCATCAGCGGAATGGTCACATGGAATAGTGTTTGACGTGGATTGGCGCCATCCACTTGTGCGGCTTCCATAACATCGCTGGGCAATGATTGCAATCCGGCGATATAGATGATCATCATGTAGCCGATCTGCTGCCAGCACAGCAGTATCACAAGTCCCCAGAAGCCGTATGTTCCGGAATAGGTGATTGACTTGCTCCAATGAGCCAGGACTCCGTTGAGCAGAAGCTGCCAAATATAGCTAGAATGATGCCGCCGATGAGGTCGGATGAAGAAAATGGATCGGAATACGTTCGCTCCGCGGAACGCTTTGGTAAGCATGTAAGCCACTGCGAATGAAGCTACGTTGATGATGATGGTTGTGACTATGGTGAATGCGACGGTGAACCATAAAGAGTGCAGGAAGGTTCCGTCTTCGAATATTTTTGTGTAATTTTTGAAACCTACGAATTTGGCGTCAGACACCGTAGTGAATTCGCAGAAGCTCAAATAAACGCCGATGGCAAATGGTGCCAAAAACCCGACGATAAAAGCCGCAAGAGTGGGAAGCGTGAACAATGCCCACCATTTGCGAATGCTTTTTCCGACCATGGATACCATGCCGTACCCCTTTCTTAAAAAACGAGTGGCCGAGAATATCGATAAGGAGTTGTTGAAAAGCATGGTTTGTGCGATACGTTACGTGATATGTATCGCACAAACCATGATGTGGAAAGGAAGGAAGAAAGTTCCGTTTTATTGAAAGCGGCAAAAGCTAGATGGCGCTCGCGAGAGCGTGATCGTTGCCATTCTTGGCAAATACTGGAATGACATCCAGTGGAGCGTCCACCGTGACTGAGGTGCCTCCGGTATAAGAAGCGCCTGTATGCAGGTCGGTCCAAGATGTCGAAGCGTCACCTGGCAAATATACGGTTCGATTGCGCGCGGAATACTCGACGACCGGAGCAACGAGCAAATCCGGGCCAAACATATACTCGTCAGAGATGCTATGCGCCTTCGCATCTTCAGGGAACTCATAGAAGAGTCCTCGAATCAAAGGCTGCCCATCTTGATGAGCCGAATCGAACAGCTCTCGCGTATATGGGCGCATGCGCTCGCGAATATTGATGTATTTCACCAGCACTTGTTCGATGGCGGTGCCGTAGCTCCAAGGTTCGTTGTCGACTCCGGAGGGGTCGCGAAGGGAACCGTCTGCTGCGGTGATGGTTTCGTCCATTGATCCGTCTGGTTGAATACCCAGACGATAGCCATGATTGCGCATGACGGGGGAGAAGCAGGAGAACTGGCACCAACGTACCAACAGTTCCTTGAACTTCGGATCGTTGACGTCGCCTAGTGCGAAGCCTCCCATGTCGGTGGTGAACCAGGGGATGCCGGCCATGCCCATGTGGATGCCGCAGGTGATCTGTGCCTTAAGGTCTTCGAATGTGGAATGAACGTCGCCGCTCCACACCAAGGAACCGTATTTTTGGGATCCCACCCATGCACATCGCGTGAGATTGACGATGTTTCCTTCGCGGCCCATGGCCATTTGGCCTTCGTAGAATCCGCGGTTGTATTCTCTTGGGTAGATGTTGCCGGTGGCGATGTTCGGGCCGGAATAGTACCGGTAATTGCCGAAATCGTAAGTACCGTATTCGGGTTCCGCTTCGTCCAGCCAGAACGCGTCCACTCCCAGATCGGCGTAGTTGTTCTTGCATTTGTTTCAAACGAATGCTTGCGCTTCGGGATTGGTGGCGTCGTAGAATTGGTTCGGTTCCTGATACATGTTGGCTATATCGATGCCGTGTTCGGCTGAAACCAGCAGACCGTTTTCAAGCATGTGCTCGTAGTTTTCCGAACGCAGTGAGATTTGAGGCCATACGGATACCATGACTTTGATTCCCATGCTGTGCAGTTCCTCGCACATGGCTTTGGGATTCGGCCAGAATTCTTCTTCGAAACGGAAGTCACCCATATGCGGCCAGTGGAAGAAGTCGATGACCAGCACGTCGATGGGTATGTTTCGGCGCTTGAATTCCTTGGCTACTTCCAGAACCTGGCTTTGGTTCCAGTAGCGGAGTTTGCACTGCCAGAATCCCAATCCCCATTCCGGCATTTTCGGTGCGTGCCCTGTGGCGTCGGCGTAGTGGCGTTCGATTTCGGCTGGCTCATTTCCCGCGGTCACCCAGTAGTCAAGCTACCGTGAGGATTCAGCGACCCACCGCGTGCGGTTTTTGCTGAATTCGGCGGTGCCGATGGCGGGGTTGTTCCAGAGGAATCCGTAGCCGGCTGACGATACCACGAAGGGGATTGATGCTTGGGAATTGCGGTGCGCAAGTTCGAAGGAGCATCCTTTGAGGTCCATGTAGGATTGCTGGTATTCGCCCATACCGTAAAGATGCTCATTTTCGGGGGATAGGAATGTCGCTTCGATCCGTTGATTGCCGCCGTCCGTTGGGCTGAACTTGCGTGCGTGCAGTTTCAGGGCGCCGTGCTGCGGCATTTCCTGGAAGAGTTCGGTTCCGTCTGCTTTGCTGAAAGACAGTTCGCAGAGGCTTTCGGTATGGCCTGCTCCTGCGTTGCCTTCTTTGAACGCGTGTGCGGTGACGGTTATGTTGCCGTTGGTGAGCGTTGCCAAGCTTTGGTCTTCGCTGATTTCGACGCGGACTGCTTGGCCGGGTTCATGATGTTCGCCCAGTAGGCCCCAGTTTTGTTCGGAGATCGGCATTTTCTTTGAGGATCGGATTCTGACGCTATCCGTTCCCCACGGTTCGATGCGGAGTGTTTCGCCTTCTCCTCGCCATTCGAGGATTGAGCCTTCGGATGTAAAGGTCACTGGTTAACTCCTAACTGATATGTGGTCTTGACTTCTCTGTCTTTTCTGTCTTTGGTTCACAACTTTGGTGAACCGGTTCACACTGATAATATAACGCATTGTGATGACTATGTCAAACCATTTGATGAACCGGTTCTACGTCAGAGTGTCGTTAACGATAACGGTAAAACAAAAGCTTGGTTAGAGCTTGATCAGAGGCTCTTTACCGAATGCTGCCTGATCAAAGGCTGGCTGACAAGTCTGGTTACGGAAGGCGCATTCGGATTATCGATGCGCCGAACAAGCGTATCGACTGCCTCTTGGGCCACGGCGGGAAGGTTGATGTCGATGGCTGTGTAGGGAATGCGCATCTGATCGCGGATCACGTCGGGAACGACTACTGCCACTGACAGATCTTCCGGTACCTGCATGCCGAGTTCTGTGAAAGTCTGCGGAGCGGAAATGACCGCATTGTCATCGTCGATGATCAGGCCGGTTATATTCGGGAATCGATTCAAGGTTGAACGAAGCCGTTCGGATGGAGCAAGATCCCAATCCTCCGGGGAGGCTACGTGCAAGGTGATTCCTTTGTCGGAAGCCTCGCGAACCACGCTTTGCCGGAACCGGACGGCAAAGTTTGAGCCGCCGTTTTCGGTGCCTTCAGGGGTGTGGAGCAATGCTATTTCCTGATGATGCTGTTCGGTGAACAAGTCGATGAGCTCATGGGCGGCACGTTCAAAATCCGTATCGATCTCATCGAGACCCATTGGATTTTCTGGAATGCCGAGGAGCACGGTCGGAACCTCGGATTCCACTGCTACGGGGATGCGAGGGTCGGCTCGGTCAATATCCATGAGAATCAGCCATCGACCTTGCGGGAATTGGCTATATCTCTGATGCTCTGCATACCATTATGGTGACTGAGCAAAAGCAGGTCATACCCTTGTTTTCGCGCGCAATCCGATAGCTCGCACAGGTACGCGCCACGTGTCAAAGACACTTTCATGTTGTCGTCGGCGTTCACTTGCAGACCGATGGTCATGGTTTTCGATGTGGACAAGGCCCGTGCCGTATGGTTTACCGTGTAGCCAAGTTTGCGCATGGCTTGACGGACACGGTCGGCTGTGTCTTTCGATATGCGTGGATTGTTGGAAATCGCATACGACACCGTCGTCTTGGAAACTCCAGCTTCATGAGCTACATCAGTAATCGTCACCACAATTCCCACTATAGCGGGTCGGCTGGGGTATCGCTAGAAAGTCCTCCCATGGGTGCGTTTTATTAGCGGCGAGGCCAAAGCGCGATTCATCCTGCGTCATGAGCGTCCAGTTTTGCTTGGAATTCTGTCCATCGTTGGAGTCTCTCGTTGTCATTGATGAGTTGGCTTATTTGGATGCATAATGTTGCCAGGTCTCGTCTGACGTCTGTGGTGTCATGCAGGTGGCATTCTTGGCCGTTAATTTGCCAAATCAAAGCACTGTAGATTGTTCTGCTGTCTTTCGACGTGTTGTACAAGTGGCGTAGGTAGTTGTCTGCAGTGCGTAGGGCGGATTCGAAATCGTGTTGCAGGTACTGGCAACAGCACAAGTTGTATGTGGAGAGAGCGGCAAAACGAAAGCCACGTAGCTGAGCACTGTGAATGATACTTTCCGCTTTATTGGGCGAATCTGGGATTAAGCAGAACCCCTTCGAGTTTAGCGCATTGCTGCTTTGAGGGTGCATTGATAGGTAGAAATCGAATAGCGCGGCTGCGTCTCGGTAACAACCGTCCTTCAAGTATTGTTTAGAGAACTCGAAAAACTGTTCAAACGACACCTGATCGGTAGTGTTTGTTGACAAAACTGCACGTTCCGCAATGACGGCATTCAGGTCGTTTCCGTTGATGTTTACCGGCTCAAGCGCTTTTTGGGAGAATGCGTCAATGCCGTCTCCATGGATAAAGCGGTATTCCATATGCAGTGAGGCGGTGCTCCATCGGCGAAGTTCCCCACAAAGGTATCGATCGCATAGCCAAAGGTAGGGAGAGGCTACGGATTCATCTTCTTTCTTTTGCAGATTGAGACTATTCCAGACGTCAACAGTTGGCGGGTTTAGGGTGATGAGATCTTCAATTCGTGCAGTTGATGCCCAAATCCTGAATCTGTGAAGAAAATCTTTAAAACGAGCCATGGACTCGCTTATGCTGGCTGAGTCTCCATCGTCTCTGAGTTGCAGACATTTCTTCCATCTGCCTACTTTTTCATCTGAAGTGTTGTACTGGTCCTTCATATTTAAGACGAGCGGCAGTAAGGGGAGTGCGAGTTCGTCAACCATTCCGTACCGGATTATCCAGTCGGCGGATATTCCGTACTTTTCTATGGTTCGCAATGCTCGATTAACGCTATCGCATCGTTGTTTTTCTTCTTCAGTGTCTTCGCAAATGGGGTGAATGAGAAGGCTTAAGAGAATTTTGAAAAGATTACTGAGGTTCAATTCAAGGTGTGAGGAAAGAGGGGCTTCTTTCTTATCGCCTTCAGTCATCTTTCCTCCTATGCGAGACGGTGTCTTTATATTATGTAATATATTATGTATAATCTTGTCACAAGATTATACATAATATAAACAGTGTATGGCGAGGGAGTTTTACATGAGCAGTTTTCTGGTATCGGATCTCGCGAAACAAAGAACAGAAGTGTTGAAAGCTGCGAGGCAGGGCGGTGCATCATCAGGGACAACAAGGGGCCTGAGCTGGTTATGCTTCCGAATAGCAGACTGGTGAATCTTGAACTTCACAAGGATTGGTCGCTGAAACTGGAGCGTCTTCGTACATTCTTCAATCGGAAAGTCGTCCAGATGTGGCAGGCTGGGGCGACCTTGCGTGGTTGAGAGTGTTTGACGATGAAGATCTCAACTGCTTCTGTGAGGAACTCTCTGATGAGCTGGTGATTGATGCTTCGAAAGAGGACTATTCGGGGCTGGAAGAACTTTTAAGTGATTGGAAAGCTACCGCTGGGCAGTTGGAAGACCCTCTAAGGAGGAAAATACTGCTGTCTCCGGGGCTTGATCGGGATGATTTTGCTGAAGCTCGTGATCCGAAAGCCATGGAGGAGATCGAGTGATGAATTCAGCATATGAGCCCATGGAGCCTGCTAGGCGTCCGGTGGAAAGCCTGAGGAAAAGCCGTGCTACAGGGTGCTGGTCCATAGAAAATATGAGTCAGCTTGGGAGCAGATTGTTGAACGTGTTGGAATTCAACAGGCACAACAATTTTGGGATCATGTTGCCAAAACTCCAGGAATGAAGGACCCTATCGCAAGTACTCGCCCTCTAAAGGGAAAGGCGGGAGCTCCCAAGGAGAAAGGGTTTTCGAAGACCATACATTATGAACTGTCCAGTATGGCGCGAATCGATTATCAGTATTGCGATTCTTATCGAACAAAGACCGATGGCGATGCTCATAAGGTTGTGTTCATATTGGCTATCGATTATTCCTCCCACTGATGTGGAATAAAGGTGTTTCGTATCTGATTTCTTGATTTTGGGTGGATGTCGCGTTCTGTTTGTTTGAGTCCTTCTATGGTCGTCGCGTCTGCACAACTCTCTTTAGTGCAGTGAAAACTGAGTTGTGTAGACGCTAAGTCTCATTTCCAATTACCGAATCTGTATTTCTTCGGTTCGACGGTCGGGATGCGGTTCACTTTCGGAGAGCCGTTTCATGTCTGGGCTCCGCGGCTATTCTTTTGGGACTGAACCTAGAATAAGAGGTCCATTCCCCACGGGGCTGGATGTGAAAAAGCCGCCGGCGATTAACGATTTACCGGAGCCATTGTGCCTAGATATTTCCAAATATTCCGGATGCTCAGCCAAGCATCTCTCCAGATCAGTAATCGTGCAGACGACAGTGTCAGGCCATGTCGATGCAGGAACTTTATCTTTCCTGAAATCACTGACAGTACGGTCTCTACGACCGAAAACGAGCTTTCCGTCATTGGTTTTTTCCAGCAACGAAAGCTCGCCTGTATTGGATTGATTCCTTTTCATGTCTCCCGCAACGTAAATACAGGCCTTGTTGTCAACGTCACTTAGCTTTGCCTGCAATTCATTTGCGGTCAATCTTGCTTCGGTCTGGGTATGCTCTTCAGCATATCGAGACAGGCAATTAGTCCCTGTTGTTTCTGAAATCTCTTGCCATTTCACTAATCTGTTAAACCGTTCTCGCTTTTGTTTGTCCATGAAAGCATCAACAACGTGAAGGGAGCATTTGTTCGGAGCACAAGCATTCCGGATGAGCTCATTAACCACATAATCGGTCTCCGGCATTGAGTAGCCCATGATGGTCAGGCTTTCCGCTTGCTTCAATGCGTCGTATGCCGAACGCCAAAGCAGACGGTCAAACCCGTTTCCGTAGAATGACGCTTTGTTGCTGGACGGGGGAATGAGAAATCGGCCCATTCCCGTCACAGCCAGCTTTTCGTTTTCCCTCGCGTCAAGCTTGTTCTGAGAAACTGTTTCGTCATATTCTTTTTCTTCCCGAATTCGTTTCAAGATCACTTCGCCGTCATTGCCGTAGCTGTACCAGTTTAGGGAACCGTGCGGCTTGATGATCTGCATGCTATTCCTGCATGGGAGGTTTTCGGAGAAATCAATCCACCTTGTCATGGACTCAGTCTCGGGTCGTGGATACACTACCTCATCGCTTACGATTTGTTTGGCTTGAGCACAATGCTCCACAGCAATGCTGGACGCTCCGTGTTGATCGCCATTTCCAACAACGTGTCATAGTTGAATGTGATTATGATTGCGCGCTCATATGCCCATAAATTCACCAGTTGTCGGAGCCATAGCGGGCATTCCTGCTTACAGCTTTTCTCTACGTCATCGTCTAGAACACTGCCGATGGCGTCGATCATCTCCATCGCTTCCGCTCGGCGACGCATGTTCTCATGGTCAGGCAGAAACGGCATATCCTGAGTGCGCATGGACAGCCACTGCTCAAAGGATTCGCCCTCCCTGAACGAAATACTTTCACGGGAAGCCTTGGGCAGCAGGTTCAAAGCTTGCTGCCCAAGAGCGTTCAGCAGTGGCATTTCGTTACAGATTGCCTTGGAGAATCCTGCGCCCAGAATATAAACAGGACGGTGGTCGGTTATGTCTTCTTCACCTGCAGTCATGCCATAGATTTTATAGTAAACAGCCACTTAAGGTCGCGTACTGCAGTTCCCTCCATATCCGTCATATATCGGCGAAGATGCCAGCAAATCGAGCTATACTATGTCGCCGCTTAATTTGGGACGGTGCGCATCTGTCGTCAACGAGGCCTGCGATTCTGTCGATGGCTGTAGGCCGGCTTTGGGGCAGGTCTTTCCGAATGGATAGAATCCCCTATGAGGGGGATGTTGGAAAGAGAAGAAAAACGAAGGGAAAGATGATTATAGGCTCAAAGACCACAGCCTCCCATAAGGCCGTCCCACCGACCCGAATTTCAAATGGGGGCGTAATTCCAGCATAGAACTATTGCGCATCGTCGCAATGTTCATGATTCTCGCCCATCATTTCGTCGTTCACAATGGCTATGATGCTAAGAATCTTCCGCTGGGGCCTGAGAGGATTTTCTTCCAGCTCGTCATGCAGGGCGATGACAAAGTGGGCGTCATCATCTTCTTCACCATCTCCGCGTGGTTCTTCCTCGACAAGGAACAGACCATCAAATCGAACCTCAAGCGCATATGGATTTTGGAACGTGAAGTGCTGTTCTGGAGCCTTGCGCTCATGGCATTCTTTCTGGTTTTCGACCGTGCTGACTTCGGTATGAAACGATCGTTCGCAGCGTCGCGCCGACCATTATGGGAATGTGGTGGTATGTTACCGCATACGCCACCTTCCTCGCCCTGCTGCCGTTCCTTTCCAAGGGCTACGCGCGTTCGGCGAACATATGCATTACGCGCTTGCCATAACGGTGCTGGCGATCTGGGGACTGACAAGCTTCATTCCCGGAACTTTTGGAGTGAACGATAGCGTGTTCGGCTTCATCTACCTATTCATCCTCATCTCCGCGTACAAGTGGTACATGAAGCCGTTCACGCTCAAACAGACTTGGCTGATGACCGGAACCGGACTGGGATTCTTCCTCTTGTACACATGCGCTTCCGTTATGTTATCGTTGTTCGGAATCGATAAGGGCATCTTCATCGCCGGATCGTTCAAGCTGCCCGTCATCATGGTGGGCTTCGGCATGTTTCTACTGTTCGACCCGCTTTCCTTCCGCAGTCGGATCATCAACCGCATAGCCCGGTCCGCATTCGCGGTTTACCTGATCACCGATTATCCCGCCACGAGAACATTGCTTTGGAAGCACCTGTTCGTGCTGGAGAACCTTTATCAGCAGCCTTTCGCCATTCTGCAAATCCTCGGCATCCTGTTGACGATCTATTTAGTGTCTGCACTCTGATTGACTTCATGCGTCAAGGACTGTTTGCAGTGACCGTAAACCGCAACCGTGGCCGCTGGTTCGAACTGGTGTGGGACGGAATCGAAAAGCAAATCAAACATCTGCAGGAAGAGTGAGCACTTAGCTGAGCTTGCTAGTGGTGTCGGTGCGGCAAATCATCTGTCACACTGACACCACCATTGCTGATGAATGCAATTAACGGGCAAAGCGAAATCGAGATGCCGACTTCTTACAGGCATTACAACAACAAAGCGACGTTCCATCGCAACTATGATGCCAACCGCAAATGTTCTCCCATCATGCCCTTGCCTTGCCTTGCGAAGCCAGATTGTGACGGGAACTGCCGATCAACACGGGAGCGAACCTGTCCATAATGAGATGAACAGCAACACAGATAGCTACAGTGACAACAGTCACCAGCATCGCATATACAAGATTCGCTCGCAATGCATCTGTATTCATCCCAAGAATTTTCGCCATAACAAAAATCAGCACTCGTTTCACCGGTTCATGCACGCACATGATGGTAAGCGACGCCCTGCCAAGGAACTGCAGCAGCCGGCAGTCGATAGCAACGCAAAGCATGAGCATGATGCGAAACCAAGCATTGCGGCACATAGCATCCAGAACGGATTGTTGGTAGATGCTCCATTAAGATTGACCTCCAGCTTGGTCCAACCGTCGAACAGCCAAAGAAGATAAAGCCCAGCAACGCCGACAACAGCAAACGCAATATGTGCCAACGCCTGCGTTTGGGAGGCCTGTTGCACGTGAGGGAGAATGAATTCACTCAGCAAGTAACCGATGCAGTAGAACAGCATGGAGAAGGACAGGATATCAAAAGCCCACGGAAGTCGGAACTGATCGACCGGCAGGTCAAGGGACCACATGACGATGATCGAAAGGAAACTGACCAGGGCAAGCGCCATGACGGCAATCCGATTACGCCAGCCCCCCCCATTACGGTTTTCGTCTCGACAGAACCCGTTTTATTGACAAGAAGGAAGAATCCTAGGAAAAGCATCTCCGTAACGAAAAGGCATGGCAGGAACCAAAGCGCCGCATTCTGCGGGTAATTATCGCTACCTGCGCGAGCGAGAACAATATTTGCCAGCGCATTCGGAACAGATCCTTCGTCTCCCCTGAGACGTCGCTCGATAAGAGCCCAATACGCAAGAGTCACCGTTCCGAAGAACACGTATGGCACGAGTACCTTATCGCTTTCCTCTTGAATGAATCCAGAAACTGCCTTTCGTGAAACAGCATTCCTGAAATGATGAAGAACAATGGCATATGGAATGAAAAAATCCACGACACCAGACCAGCAGACCATGATGTGTGTCCCAAAACAACTAGTAGTATGCCGAAGCCTCGTAGCGAATCGAGTGCAGCCAGCCTAGATATAATCTCCTCATTTACTTTCTTTTCTTTACAAAACACAATACATCATTATCCAAGCATTATTCAAAAACTTCGTTGAGGCAAAATCCCATACTGTAATTAAACTCCCCGCTTCTCAATCTAAAAGCATCGCAACCAACGGTCACATTAACTTATCATATAGCGAAATGGTATGGTAAAATACCATTTCCATTAACTGCCAATGTGTGCAGGAACATGAAAAAACAAAAAGATAAATATAATATCTTTATAAGCATTTTATTTTTTTCTGTAATATAGTATTCAATATAGTACGGTATGCTAAGAAAATTAAGCAAATAAAACAATGCAGAAACTCTCTGACCTAGTGGTATAAACAGGCCAATCATAATAGCTATGGATCCTATGAAATGTAAATTTCTAAAAATATTAAACCAATGATCATCCTCTTTAGATTCCGTAAACAAATAAACAAAGAAGAAACCTACAAATAGTAAAGATGATAATGAAAATGCTTTGCTGGGATCTGGCCAGTAGCCGGATATATAATTCTCATACTTTGTCCCTTTGAGCAAAATGCCAATAACTGCAACGAAAGTAGGTACGAGAACAGCCGAAGCGAAAAAAAGGGACAAATATATTTTTTTTGTCAAGCTTTAGATAGAGGAGAGTGATAACAACAAAATAAATTAGAGCGGAATAATGAAAACCTACCGCTATCGCAACCAAGAAAAAAGCTGCAAAAAGACTCTGTAATCGTTTTTTGCCATCCATATTTCTTTCCACAAACAATAATGCACAACAGAATAGTGCGGTAGCTATTGTCTGGCGAACCACATTAAATGAGTATAAGAAATACCCACCACACAAAAAAGAAACAGTCAGTAGAACTTTTGAACATGGCATATTATATATAACAATATATATTAAACCTATGAATATAAAGCTTGTAATAATAAATATAGACTGATACCAACTACCTGCAAAATCAATGCATAGCTTGTTAAGCCATAGAAATATTGGCTCCATTGGTGGAGGTGTGCCATTATATATCTGTTTATAAGTTGGAACAATATGTAAAAAAATAATCTGTTCCAACTCCATATCGGAATCCAGATATTGTAAATAAAATCAAAAAAACAATAGCAAAAGGTAAAACCTCTGCTTTTTTATTTAATTTATCTGCAACACATACCAAAAGTATGCAGCAGAAAACAGATGTTATATAAATAAACATTCTTTTCCTTATTTTGATGTTTTATATTCACAAAAAGGGGTTTTGTTCAAGAAAATTCATCCCATAGAACAAACAGCATAGCCAGTTGATCAAATACGACTAACGCTTCATAAACCATTGCCATACATGTCTAAAGACATCCGCCTTGAGACATGTATGGCAGACCAGACGCAAACAGAGCTCCGTAAGCCACGGCCAATCCGCGAAACCTCTTCATCATCAATAAAGTTCGGTTTGGATGACGAAGAATTACATATGCAGTAAGTAGCAAATTCAGCGTCAATGGCAATCCGGCAACTTGCGCTCCAGCTTTGGGCAATGATGTAGTGACGAAAACATAGAGTGCGTCCATGGAAGACTCCTTGCTGATTATGCGACTATCTGATCGCGCAGATGCAAGTACGCGAACGGGAATATCAGTCTGTGGTTACTGCAAGACCGAGGTAATATCTGAGCCTTGGAATCGAGTGGACCGACAGGTACGTGTTTCGTCCAAGAAATGTCCAACTTCGATATACATGACGGGTACTTCGTTATCAGGCAAATGCAAAAGTTTGCGGGTTTTCTTTTCTGCAGTTGCCGTAAACATGGTATTGAGCGGACAAGCTCCAATTCCCAAAGATTCCAAAGATAATAGTAGTGACATTCCGAACAGGCCACCGTCGGTATATCCCTCATTGCGCTCATACGATGTCATAAACGCACGCAAGTCAGAAGTAACCATCAGCAATGCGGGAGGGGCTGGATATCCATTAACACCACCTTGAATGTGCAAAGCCTCTGCGATGACTTCCTTGTCGAGAATGACATGCACCCTGGTGGGTTGCCTGTTACACACTGATGGAGTGCGCATGGCCATCTGAATTGCCTGGTTAAGTTCGTCTAGGGACACCGGCTCATCAGCAAATTCACGAACTGAATGTCTATTTTCACTTAACGCAGCAAAGGAAAGATCTTTGTTATTGAACTTGTCACTTTTACGGATAGATATGCTTCCACCATCGTTTGATTCGGCATTCATAATGCGTTGCCACTGATCTGCAGTGAATAACGATTGCTGCCAAGAAATATCTTTCTCCGCATCGAGATGACGCTGCATGTACTCATGAAGCGCAGCAAGACTTTCTTTGTACACAGTGTTATTAGCGAAATTCAGATCTGCTTGTTCCAGACGTGTAAGCAGGGTCGGAAGCTCGTTAAAAACTTTTCTCCCAAACCCATAGCGAAAATTGTGATGGCTCAGCCCCTTTTCAATTTGATGGCTGAGAAACATCACTCGTGTCTCGATTCTTACTCGCTCATGGGGCATAATGCGAGAGTAGCTACGATTAAACCGCTTGGCTTGTACCACGAATCTTGATATAGATGAATGCTTTGACGCAGATTCTTGAGAGGAGCGATAAGCGGTTTTGGCATCCACTGTTCTACAGTGCTCTTCCAATTCATAATGACATTCCTTTGGACTCTTGATTAATGTTGATTTAGTGGTTCCGATACGCTGCTATGCAAATAAGCTAATGACTGTTTACGTAATGAAGCGAGTAGAGTATTCGGCTGCGTATAGTCGATGTGGTTGCTCAGCAGATCGCCACTGGTAACATGTCTGTCTTTTAACGCCAGAGAATCCAGCAGGTCGAGCATGCGTGAGTTTGTGGTCTGCTTAACTGTAAAGAAGTGGAATGGTTTGTTGTACACAATAGAGAACACAGTGCCATGGAATGAATTTGTCACCACGGCTTTCGCATTGCGAATAAGGTTCACAAAAGTGTTAGGAGAAGCATTCCAAAAATAACGGTCCTGATCAAGTGTGTAATCTTCGATGGCAGTACCGATGGTATAGACTTTCACGCCTAGCTTCTTGGCAAGCCGACGTGCGTAGGCATATACCTCTTTCTGACGGTTGTAGCCGTATACCAGTACGTAGTCTTCAGTGGGAATGAAATCGCTGGCGTCGGCGATCACGTCCCAATCATCCTTCTCAAGCAGAAATACTGGGTCAATGACGGATTGAACATTACTAATGCCGAGATCTTCAAGCATGGGCACCGACGACGGTTCGCGCACAGACACAGCATCGAAATTGGAAATCAACCGACGATAACGATCCTTCTGATCGTCAGGAATTTCAGGCATGGCAATGCTGGCAGCATACGCTACTTTGCGAGCGCCCGCAGGCGCAAATGACAGGAAAAACGCATCGTCTTTACCATTAAGCTTGTTCTTACAGTTCCAAATTTGGTCGCTGCCACAAATATAGACGTCGGACTGGGGGGTGTCAGCCTCGATCTCGGCAAGCGTACGGTAAGTTTTGACGCTCATAGGTATGTAGTCCTCAAGGAACTTGCCGAACGCTTTGCGCCCCTTGACCAAATCAGGGAAGCGTACGATGGCGCGAAGCATGCGAATAGGCAGCGGCCGCGTAGACGTGTAGTAGTATTTGGGGTTGTAATCCAGCACCTTGGCGTCCACACCCATCTTGCGTAGAGCGGTGTTCAAGCCGTAAGTTTGCAGAACAGCGCCATAATTAGTTGGTCTGCTGCAAGTAATGGTGTAAGAAGTAATTGAGTCTTTCATAGAAGCCTCTTTCTCTGTGCTAGCTGTTAAGAATTTGATTCAACGTATTTGAGGAATGCCTCATAGCTGCTAAACATAGGTTCGCTTTGAACAAACGCTTGCTGTGAACGTTCGGTATTGTTATCAAGCTGGAAAACCTTTTGGAATACCTCATCCAGCTGAGTGTTCCTAGGCTCAAACAGCCAGAAGAATTCCCGAAGTAGCTTTTTTGGCGGCCGCGTTCCATATGTCTGCTCGTACTCACGTACTAATAACACGGCTTCATTTAATTGAAGTTTGCGGCGTTTGTCGATATACGCTTCCAAGGAAGAGATTTTCTTTGCCGGAGCACCGGCATATACAGCGTTCCCATCTAAACGGCCTGTCACCACGCTGCCAGCTCCGATGATGGTGTTGTCTCCGATCTCAGCTCCTTTGAGAATCAACGACTTCTGACCGACAAAAACATTATTGCCAATACGAACCGTTCCGCATGATCCCAGCACTTCACCCGTAAGGCGTTGTATTACTGCCCAGCTATAGTCATGCTGCAAAATAGAGCAATCTGCGGTGATATGTACGTTATCGCCGATTTCAATCATCCAAGGTCTCTGGGTATCGATTCTGATGGACCATGGCGTATATAGATGCACATGCTGTCCCACGTGTACTCCCTGGCTTCGGAGCCATGATATGTATTGCTCCGATGAACCTTGTGGCCATAAACTAACCGCATCGCAAGTTGTTTAATGCTCATTTTTCACTTGCTCCGTTCCGGATGAATACGTTTATGAAGTAAGAAAAACACGCCATAAAGCGTTGGAGAGATGGCCATGAGTTTGAGCTGCAGGCGACGCCCACGAGGGAGCGTCACGGATTCAGTAACAGCTTTCATGTTTTGATTGACGAAAGTGCGAGTGTCTTCTGCGAAATCTCGCCATTGCTGTTCTTTAGCATGCCCCGTGACAAGAGCCTGATCATAAAGGCTCACCATACTTCTCATTTGTCCATACAACGCAAAAGGAAGCTGTTCGGGGAATTTTGATGTACCAGTTTCACCATGTTTTGGTAGCTTCGTAACCAGCAAAATTGAAATTTGTGCTCGTGTTAGAAAGGCTTCCCGCAACTTGTCGATAATGGTACTGCGGCGTTGAATCAAAAGTAGTTCGTACGCTCGCTGCAAGTATATCGTAGGTGAATTGCCAATCTTCGCCAGTGCACCCTTCCGGGAAACGAATATTTCCTAGAGTGGAACGTTTGATGAGCTTGCTCCAAGCAGAGATTGTCGAATAACCTGGCAGATTAATGTATTTAAAGGATTCCGAAGTGGTCATTACCAGATGTAAATCAGGATGATAAAGATATATTTGTCGTCCGTTAGGATATTCCAAGACACCGGTGATCATGGAGGTATCAGCGTTTTCTTTGGTGAGAGAACGATATAGGACTTCATACATAGTCGGTTCTAACCAATCATCAGAATCAACGAAACCGATAAGCTCTCCGGTGCTGATTCTGATTCCGCTATTTCGAGCGGCACCTAATCCTCGGTTCTCCTGATGAATGACACGGATCCTGCAATCTCTTGCCGCCCAAGCATCACACATATCAGGGCAAGCGTCCGGAGAGCCATCATCGACCAGAATGATTTCCAAATTTCGATACGTTTGGTCGACGATTGACTGTATACAACGGTCAAGATAGCGCTCAACCTTGTACACAGGAACAATCACTGAAATCAGGGGAGATCTTCAGTTCGGGTTTTCTCAGGCATGGCAGATGGATTAGTACTCATGCTGTGTACTTCCTCCTTGTGAATATCAGAGTAATAAGAGGCTTAAGTTCATAACATTGCACGAATGCAATAAGCAGCAGACAAATCGATGACCAGAATAGATAATGGCTACATTGATTCGAGGTCACCAAGGACTGGACAGTAAGCAGCGTCATGGTAATGGCCGTAGGAATCGGCCTCATATTGATGGTCATCAGACGACGCACATCAATCACACGAATCACGAAAATCACCAAGCTACCGACAAACACGCCGAATGCAGCAGCTGAAATACCCCAGTCATGTACGAGGACAGCGGTAAATGCGAGGCATGCTACGGCTCCCACAACTGTTGCCACAAGTAACGGCTTTGTACGCATATAAGCCTGATAAATCGTGCCAAGAAAGTTGTTGATAGCACTAAGATAAAAGGCAAGCACAAGAATGGATATAAGAGGCCATGCCGAGTAAAACTGGCGCTGCATAAGCACCCTAGCGATGAACGGAGAGAGTGTGATTACCAATGCGCTTCCTACCGACATCAGGCATGGTACACACGCCAGATTACATCATAGAAATGCTTGAGCCAGAGCTCTTAAACTCTTGGAACGCGGAAAGTTGCCAAGCCTGTTGAACAATCTGTTGAAGCACATTAAGCAAATTAGGAATCTTTGAAGCTGCAGCATACAAACCAGAAGCGGAAATACCCAGTACACCTGTAATAATGAAACGACTAACCGTCGTCTGAATCTGGTTGCACAATGAATTCGGAGCCAATGGCAGCGAGTAGCGCCAAAGCTGCTTACGAAGAGACGCGTTGTTTCGCCATACTGTAAAATCGATAAACTGATACTGCTTACCGGCGAAAAGATATACCAGGATCGCTGAACCATTGCCTACGATATAAGAGTAGAAATACCCCATAAGACCGAGATTCATTCCGGCAATCAACGCATAAGCAAGCACGCCCATAATAAGCGCAGACAATATTGAGGCGTAAGCAATGAGTTTCATCTGATCCATAGCCCTAGCGACAGTACCATCACAGAGGGAAAACACAACGCCGCATAGGACAACAAGAACCAAATTTTATATCTACCTAATCCACCAAAAATAGGCAAATCAAATACTGGCAGAATAATTGCCAAAAGCACACAGCTTGCCAACATGACCAGCATGGTTTCGGTAATATAAAACGCGGCTTTTGACTTATCATCAAGCGTAAAACGGAGCATGCCTTCGCTGATGAGCAGAGTTAGTACAGGGAATAATGTGGTCACCATGATGGTAGCCATGTCCATGATGCCGTATTCCTCTGTAGATAGGTACAGGGTATACAACGGCATCAGTATGAATGCCATCAGTTTGGTGGCTACTGCGCTGAGTCCGAAGATTCCGACATTGACTAGCAGATTCTTGTACTTACCCACGTAGTCACCTCAGACGAATGGCTAATTGTGCCATGTATGTTTCTTTATTGAATTCGGAACGTAATGCTGTTTTATGCGCGCCCATGGCATCACGTTCGTCGGAGTCTCGAGCAATCTTTGTCATAGCATCAGCAAGCTGGTCAACAAGTTGATCGCTACGTTCAAGGATGATGGCTGACTGCCCATCGGCGTATTCGGGGATGCCTCCGGAACGAGTGGTGATGAGCGGCTTACCAGAAACCAAGCTTTCGATTACCGCGAGGGGTGCTGGATCGTCCCAAATTGACGGCAATACGCATATATCGGCCATGGCATAAATAGCTGGCATATCTTCGTAATTCACAAAGCCAGTGAAGATGATTCGATCTTTCACAACAGGATTTGAAGCTAAATCGCGAAGTTTCTGTTCAAACGGACTCACGATATTCGAATTAAAGAAGAAAGCTCCGGCAATAACCAGCTTGGTATTGGGAACTTTCTGCGCTACTTCAGTAAACGCTTTCAATAGTTCTTCAGCGCCTTTTTCCGGAGTAAGACGCCCGGAAAACAGGAAAACAATATCATTCTCGGCTATATTGAATTTCTTTCGAAATTCAATCGCTTGCTATTAGCCTCCTTCGAACCAAACCGGCTTGTGTCGACGCCATTACGCCATACAGCTTTCTGATCTTCGCGCAGACCAGGCTCGCCATGCTCTCTTAAATACGTGTCAAGCGTGCCAACAATATATTTGGAAACTCCAAGTACTTTTTTGACTTTGGAAATCTCTTTAATGCAGCCGAAATCATTAAGAACTTCGTTATGCAGGTGGTAATACACTTTTCCCGCATATCGCTCGGAATTACCGTGCTTCTGCATGGTCATGAACAATGTTGCGTGGTTTTCGATCATTATCTTGTCGAAAGCTGGGCCGCCATTCTTTGCGGGCTGTGCGAGCTTCTTGGAAACCTTGTTGATATACCACAGGCGTTGCGCAATATACCGATAGCTCATGAGCTTCTTTTTGTGGAGCACATGCTTGGCTGCCCAATAAATGCAACGATCCGCCGCGCGAACCAGCAATGGCGTCTTGATAAAGCAGAAATCAGTATGCTTGAAATTACCTTCACCCACGATCTGATCTACGCCGGGTGCCCAAGAAGAAAAAACAGTGAAATCAAAATTCGGAGTCTTCTCATTCTCCTGAACCATCATCATGTCCAATGCTTCGACAGCTCCGCCGAGAACATTCGGTACTGGCAAATAGCCTGAAGTGATTACAGCAACGCGAGGATTCACAGCGTTTCCTCCCATCCATTCGCGCTTTCCGCACTGCTTACGTACAGAGAGGTCAGACGATTCGCACTGGCTGAAATGTCATATTTTTCAGCACATGTGTTTGATGTTTCAATCTGCCGATTCGCTGTTTGCGAGGAAATGTTGAGTACAGTTGAAATCCAAGAAGATTTATTTTCCAAGCTTATGAAAGATGTTTTTCTGGAAATATCGGCTTCGTGCGGAACCTGATCGCTGAAGACACAGGGGCATCCGGCGACCTGGCTTCGATGGCGACCATGCCGAGACCTTCATAACGGCTCGGCAGACAGAAAGCATCGAACGCCTGGTAAAGGTGGTTGACGTCCGTGCGCTGGCCCAAGAACAGAATGTGGTCACCAATGCCGAGTTCTTGGGCGTGCTGCTGTACGTCTGGTCTGTCTGGACCGTCACCAACGAACGCGAGTATCGTGTCCGGCTTCTGGGGAAGGAGCTCGGCGAGAACGTCGACAAGGAAAGCCTGATTCTTCTGCGGCATGAAACGACCCACATGGCCAATCAGGAACATACCATCGGCTATGCCGAGTTCCTTGCGGGTTTCCTGGCGAAGGACTGGGTCGAAATGGAACTTCTCCAGTTCGATGGCGTTGGGAATCACTGTGAAGTCAGCGTTTCTGCCGAACAGCCATTTTCCGGCGTATTCACTGCATGCGAAACATTCTGTAGGGTAAAGGTTCGAGAGCGGACGCAGTGCAAGCTCATCAGGTTCTTGGCAAACTCGCCCTTGCCCATCGTGGAATGCGAGTGGGCGATACGGACCGGCACTCCAGCCTTTTTGGCCGCAGACAATGGGAATACGCTGAGCGTATTGATGTGGCTGTGCACGATCGGCCAGTGTTCCTCATGGAAAAGCCTGACCAATTCCTTGCGGTAGCGAAGGGGATGCTGGTATGGAGGGATGCGAAAAACGCGGCCGCCCAACGCTTTGATTTCCTCTTCTGGAACGCGAGTCGAATCGGCATCCACCAAAAATCGAACTGCACTTTGCTACGGTCGATATGGCGGTAGTAGTTCATCACTACGGATTCGACACCACCGCCAAGCATTTTTCCCATGACCTGGGCTACGCGAATCGGCACTGGATTACCGTCCTCGAACCGGGACTAAGCCGACATAACGGCCGTTATCGGCTCTTTTTGCAATCGATCGACCTGTGGTCGGCATGCGAGTCCCGTCCTTTCCCTCTAAATGAACCCCGAATTGGTGTCTCTCAAGAGCAACCCAAACCGCGCAGGAGTTACCCGATCCCGTTCATCACCTGCCAAGTCGATTTTTGCATCCCCCTCAGACACACCCAGCCCCCGTCACCTACTTTGGGGGTATTCTTCACAGGTTTTCCATGAACGCTTTGCTTGCTCGTGACTTAAAAACTGTGTTTGAAATCTGATTCAGTCGGTTTTCCGGACGTTTCTGAATGAGAAAAAGAGCCGATAACGGCCGTTACGTCGGTTTGGTTAGTGGTCAGACTATGCGATCCTCTGCCTGCATAACGCTTGTGGCACGATTCCGGCACTCTGAATAACTAAGGGGTGACCGGTGATGGTTAATATCGCGATGATAGGTCATAAGCGCATTCCTTCGCGTGAAGGCGGCATCGAGATTGTTGTAGATGAACTAGCTACGCGTATGGCCGCAAAGGGGCATAAGGTCATCGCATACAATCGCAAGGGACATAATGTTGCGGGCGCCGAATTTGACGGAAACGTTCATTCTGCAAATAAGCCTTTGTATATAACGGCGTGCGTGTTGTTCCAGTGCCAACTTTCGAAGCGAAAGGTTTGGCAGCGTTGACCTCCTCATTCTTCGCGACACTGAAAGCCATTGCGGCCAGGCCTGACGTGATCCACTATCATGCCGAAGGTCCCTGCGTCATGCTGCGTCTGGCGCATTGGGCGGGCATTCGCACGGTAGCGACCATTCACGGTCTTGACTGGCAGCGTGCCAAATGGGGCAAGTTCGCTTCCGCATATCTCAAGTTCGGAGAACGTACCGCAGCGAAATGCGCGGATGAAATCATAGTGCTCAGCGAAAGCATGCGGCAGTATTTTCAAGAAAAATATGGTCGCAGCACACATTTCATTCCCAATGGCATCGAATATGGTGAGCCGGTTCCGGCGCAGGAAATTACCGAAAAATATGGTCTTCACAAGAACGACTATGTACTGTTTCTCGGGCGTATTGTTCCCGAGAAAGGCGTGCATTACCTTATCGAGGCGTTCAACAAGCTGAATACGAACAAAAAGCTTGTCATCGCTGGAGGCGCTTCCGACTCCAACGAGTATTACCAGCATATTCAGCAGATGGCTAATCAGGATTCTCGTGTTATTTTGACCGGATTCATACAAGGGCAGGCGCTCAAAGAGCTCTATAGCAATGCTTATATTTATGTGCTCCCAAGCGACTTGGAGGGCATGCCGATGAGTCTGCTGGAAGCCATGAGTTACGGTAACTGCTGCCTTACGTCCGACATTCCGGAATGTGCGGAGGTAGTGGAAGGGCACGCAGCGACATTCCAGCATGGTTCTGTTGAATCCCTGCGGGAAAAACTTCAGGAATTGCTCGAAAACGATGATCTTGTACAACGTTACAAGGCAAATGCTGCAGATTACATCGTCAGCAAATATAGCTGGGATGACGTCACCGATCAGACACTGAACCTGTATGGGGGAGAGTGAGCATGCGAATTCTCCTAGTGAACAAATATTTCTATCGTAAAGGCGGTGCGGAAACCTATTTCTTCGCGTTAGCTGAAGGATTACGCGCGCTCGGTCATGAGGTTGCATTCTTTTCCATGCAGCACCCGAATAACGAGTCAAGTTATTGGAGTAAATACTTCGTTTCCGAAAAGGACTATGTGGGGGATATTTCCGCTTTCAAGAAGGTTCAGGAAGCTTCCACACTGATTTACTCTTTTGAAGCGAGACGCAAGTTCGAGGCGTTGCTAGAGGAATTCAAGCCAGATGTGATCCACATGAACAATGTGCATCGCCAGCTGACGCTTTCGATTCTTGATGCACCGTATTTGAAGAAACATCATGTGCCGGTGGTGTATACGGCGCATGATTACATTCTTGTTTGCCCCGCATACACTATGGTCAACGGGCATGGTGAAGTGTGCGACGCTTGCTTGGATAAACATTTCATGCATGCTGTGAAGAACGTGTGTGTGAAAGGTTCCCGTACCAAGAGCGCGCTCGCTTCCATGGAAGCAGAGTTTCTGAAACTGCATCATAGCTATGACATAATCGATTTGATTATTGCTCCGTCTGAGTTCATGAAAAGCAAGCTTGAAGAAGGCGGTTTTGCTGGCAAAGTGGTTGCTTTACAGAATTTCCTGACCGATTCACAGATGGAAATGGCTCGTAAGGTTTCGAATACGCATAAATTCGAGGATGCTGTTGACGGAAAACGACCATACTTCCTGTTCTTCGGGCGACTTTCCAAAGAAAAAGGAATCTTGACGCTGGTTCGAGCTTTTTTGAAGGCTGCTGGACTAGCAGCTTCTCATGGTTCTGCCGATCGTAACGGTGCTGTATGCTGCGCGACCGAGAGTTTTAAATCTGCGCACGATGAAACCTTCCTTCCTTCAAATTGGGATCTTCGTATTGTTGGCGATGGGCCAGAGCGTTCTGAGATAGAGCGTCTTGTCGCCGATGCAGGATCTGAAGCCGCATCACGCATCCAGCTTCTGGGCTACAAGTCTGGCGAAGATTTGCAACGCGAGGTTGGCAACGCCAGGTTTAGCGTGCTGAGCTCCGAATGGCGTGAAAACATGCCGTACTCCGGCTTGGAATCCCTGGCCGCTCAGACGCCGATCATCGGTGCATGCATCGGCGGCATCCCCGAGCTGGTGGTTGAAGGTGAAACCGGGTTTGCGTTCAAGTCGGGCAATGTGGATGATTTGACTAAAACCTTCCTCAAAGCCTCGCTCGTGAACGAAATCAACTATCAATCCATGCAGCAGGCCTGCGCCAAATACGTGGATAAGCGTTGTCTGCAGGATCGATATATCAAACAGCTGCTTGATATCTATGAGGCAGCGGCGAATGGAATAACACCAATGGGAGGTGAGATACCAAATGAGTACGACATATGACTTACGACATTTACGCAGAATACAAGCAGTATTTGGTAGTCAACCACGGACCGCCAAAGGTTCCAAAGATATCTTCATCACGCTCACGGTGGCATTCTTTCTTCTTACGTTTGTGCTCAAGGCGCTCACTGATGGCATCTTTGTGACACTTGGTCAGAAAGGTGCCATTACGGATTCCAAATACCTCACCATGGGAGGGGCTATTTTCTTTGGCATATGTACATGGGCAGGTCACATAAGTTCGGAATGTTTTGGAGGGAATTCAAGCAGCTTGTCATCGTGGTTCTTGCCTTTGTGCTGGTGACATGTGGACTTGTGCTTTATCGAGGAGAATTTGACAGTTGGCAGGTTCGTGACATTCTGAACCTGCTGACGCCCATGTTGTTCGCTTATGTAGTGCTGAACACCATTCCCTTCGAAGCGCTTCACAAATGCATGAAAGTGGTGTTGGTGTCATCGTTCATCGGTTATATCATCCAGTTATTGCTTCGTGGTGTGACTTGGGCTGATATTTGGGCTTCCAGTTTCGACAATTCCACCTCGGCGCTGGAATCTAACGATTTTTCGGCGCTAGCGATCATGTTGTGCTTCTACTTCTGCTACTACCGCAAGGACATGTCCTGCACTATCCTATCCGTGGTCTTTGCTGTTGCCACGTTCAAAAGATTAGCCATCATATTCGCCATTGTCATTTTGGTGCTTCCGAAAATCGTTGACCCCAATCGCCATTTGCCCAAGAGAAGTGGATTGTTCTTTAAGATACTGTTTTTCGCCTTGGCTATGGGATACATGTACTTGCTATGGCCCACTACAGCCGCTGTGCGTGTGTTTGGTCAAGATCTTGATGAGATGACCATGGGGCGTGCGGATTTTCTGCGTGTACTTATCGACAGTGGGTTCCAATCTTTTGGATATGGTTCGGTCGAAGCGACGCTTGGATACAGCCTCGAAATGTGCTTCATTCGCATCTCATTGGAACTTTCGCCTCTCGCAACATTGTTGTTCATCAATAACTATTGGAATCTGACGAGAGGAAATTTCTATTGTGTGTTGTTGATAGTCTTCCAGTTCCTTAATCTCACTACCGCTGACTCCATCAGTGCGATGTTCGCATGGGCGGTAGCTTACATTCTTATTGGCTCTATTCATTATCGATATCAGTTGGCTAATGCAATGAACATTGATGGTGTCATATACGTCCCCTCTAGAAGCCGGTAGTAAAGGAAAGTAAAATGCGTGTTTTTATCACTATTTGTACCAGTGATTCTTATGTTCCCGGTGTTCTTGCGCTCAATCGATCGTTGAAAGCCGTGGAGTCACGGTATCCATTGTATCTTCTGACAACATCTCAGCTATCTGATACCAGTCTGACTCAAATAAAGGGCGAGGGTATTGAGGTGCTATTTGATCGCCCTATAACGCCTGGAGCATACGTACGTCATCAGAATGAGATTAACGGATCTCCTAATTGGAATAATACTTTTTTCAAACTGCGCATATTTGGATTGACTCAATTCGATAAGCTCATATATCTTGACTCGGATATGATTGTTGCGGCAAACATTGACTACCTGTTTGACAAACCGCATATGTCTGCCGTGGCAGCGGGTCGCGGCTTCAATCCGACTTGGAGGCAACTCAATTCTGGCCTTATGGTCATCGAGCCCGATAGGCAGATGATGGATGATTTGCTTAAGTTGGTCACTGATGAGCCTGACCCAGGTATGCTGAACGGCAGGGCATCGGTGACCAAGACATCATCAACTGGTATTACCGCACATGGCCTGAGAACGAGTGGCTGCATCTTCCCGAGACTTATAACCAGTTCGTCACCCTTATCCCCGAGTATCTTCGCAGCGGTCTGCTTGATTCCTTTGCAGATATCAAGGTCATCCATTTCGTTGGCAAAGTCAAGCCTTGGGCCTATAAGTCGCGAGAATACCTGCATGCGTTGGCTAGAGCAGTACGGTACCGCAGTCTCAAGGAGTTCCGAGCTATTTCATTGTTCAAGGAGTTGCTGGGATGAGTGAAGCGAGCATGACAGAGGACAAGAGGAGCATGCAACAGTTCGCAGGGGTTGCTGGGAACAGACACTATAACGATTTGGACGGGTTCCGTGCTATAGCTGCCATAGCAATCGTGGTCATGCACGTTCATGTTCGTGGCGAATACGTACATACATCAACTTGGTTGAGCACCGCAGTGGAACCGTTGGTACGTTCGTCACGCTCTTCTTCATCATCAGCGGCTTCGGCATGTGTTGCGGATACTACGACCGTGTGAAAAACGGTTCGATGGACATTGAGCGGTTCTACTCGCGTCGAATCGCTAAGATACTGCCGTTTTGCGCTCTTCTGGTATGCATTGACGTCGTAGCGGAAGGATTCAGCCCGAATGCGCTTTGGGAGGCATTTGCTGATGTGACGTTGATGTTCAATCTTCTTCCTGACCTCAATATTCAGGTCATCGGCGTTGGCTGGGCTTTGGGCGTCATTTTTCTCTTCTATTTCCTATTCCCGTTCTTTGTCTTTCTCATGAGCACCAAGCGTCGGGCCTGGGGCACATTCGTGGCATCCGTGGTGTTGAGCTTGTCCTGCGTCTTTCATTTCTTCAAGACCAACGGGAATATCGATGACCGCCGGTTCATCTACCAATTCATGTTCTTCGTCGCTGGTGGATTGTTGTTCCTGTACAGGCATCGCATAGAATCCTTGAACAGTGTTGGGCGGAGACTGGTTCTTCTTGTTGCTGTGGCGGTGCTGCCGTTGTTGTACGTCGATGTGCCTGCATGGGCATCCAATGTCAAGCAATTGGTGTTATGGATTCCGTGGATGGTCTTCGCCATAGCTAAGGACCACAAGGTGTTTAGCAATCCGCTGACGAAATTCTTGAGTGGCATCAGTATGGAAATCTATCTTTCGCATCTGTTCATCTTCCAAGTGATCAGGATATGTGGTTTGGCCCATGTGTCGTCCGATGGCACCGTCTCCTATGTCGTGGCATTGGCGCTGACTTTGGCAGGGGTTATAGCGTTCGCCTTGCTGGCTCATCGATGCATCGCAGTAGCCAGTCGGTTTATCGCGACGAGTCGGCGTACTGGACAGCCGCGGGGAAAGCATGGCGTTGCCGAAGGAGACGTACGATGAAAGTGCTGTTTGTCAATCCGATCATTTACACACCGGAGAACGCGCATATTCCCCAAATCGATTCCATCGATGACACGATGAGTTATGACTTGTGCATGGCATTCCAACGGCATGGAGTGGACATCACCTTGGCTGCGGCCGAAGAATGGAAGCCTCGGAAGGAACGCGACTTCCCTTTTCCGATTCTATGGATGAAAAGCTCGTGGAAGCGGGTCTTTCCAATTCATCGAATACCGGTCAACTTGGGTTTGATCACCTATCTGCGTACGCATCGTTTCGACATGGTCATCACCAGTGAGGTGTTCTCCATGGACACGTTGCTCTGTGTATTGTTCGCCCGCGAAAAAACCGTGATCTGGCATGAGATGGCCAAGCACAACAGAATGGTGGGGGTATGCTGTCCCGCTTATGGTATGGCATCATTCCAAAGCTGTTCATGCGTCAGGTGCCTGTGGTGGCGCGCAGCGAACAGGCCCGTTGTTTCATTGCGCAGTATTGTCCCCATGTATGTGACACAGTCATCGAACATGGCGTCGATCTGAAGGTTTTTCCAGCCGCACAGAGGAAAACCAATACATTTTGCGTGGTGTCGCAGCTTATCAGACGCAAGCGTGTCGACCGGACGATTCGTGCTTTCGCCCAATACCTTGATTCCTTTGATATGCAGTGCGAATTGAAGATCATCGGTGATGGGGATGAACGCGTCAATCTTGAACGTTTAGTCAGGCAACTTGGTATCGAGCGTTCGGTGACTTTTTACGGGCAACTTGATCATCGGACGTTGCAACGTTATTTGGGAGAAGCCAAGGCCATGCTGGTGAGCACGGAGAAGGACAACAGCATGATTTCCATTGTGGAGTCTATTGCAAGCGCTACTCCTGTGATTACCACCTCAATACCGTTGAATGCGAGTTATATCAGATTAGAGCGGCTTGGCATAGTCAAAGACGGTTGGGATGCTGCGGAACTTGCACAAGTGGACAAGCACCTTGATGAGTTTGTTGGAAACTGCATGCGATACAGGGAAAGTATGTCCACTGATCATAAGGTAGAACAATTCCTTGATATTTATCAGAAAAGGATTTTAGTATGAATAAAATTGTGGCTGTTGATTGCTACTTATCTCATAATCTTGGCGACGATTTATTTTATTCACATTATTGAAACGCTATCCGAATGTTATGTTTAATGTGAATGCTGATTGCAGCTATGGATATCTTACTCATGATTTTAACAATGCTAATTTGGTGATAAGTGGTAGTAACTCTGATTCGGGTAGCTTGCTTTTGAAAATGAAACGTTATTGTTCAAATATTTGCAAGTACTTAACTGAGCTACATAATGCTGACGCTTTAGTAACTATTGGTGGTTCACTATATATGGAGAATGAAAATAGAACACTGAGAGCTGTTGTTGCCGAAAAGCGTCGTTTTTTCAGAGATAAAAGAAACGCGCGAAAAGCAGCCAAATATTATGTTTTAGGTGCTAATTTTGGTCCTTTTTATTCAAAAAGATATTTGTCTTTTTATAAAAAATTCTTTTCCAATTATTGTCAAGATGTATGTTTTAGGGATAGGTATTCTGCGAGTTTATTTTCTGATGTTTCAAATGTTCGATATGCTCCGGATATCCTATTTAACGTAGAGTTACCTAAGGTTGTTCGTCGGAAAAAGCTTTTTATTTCTGTGGTGGACTTAAATCAAGTAAATAAATTTAAAAATCTATCTAAAAAAAAGGCTGGCATATGATCAGCTGATTATGAAATATATTAGAAAATATTGACCATCTTGGATATGACATTGTTCTATGCTCTTTTTCTCGTCCTGAGGGTGATGAATATGCAGTTCGTAGATTGATGCAATGTGCCAAATCGGAAAGAATCGCTGTACGGACGCTTTATTATTGGAATAATATACAAGAAGTTCTCACGGAACTTGCATCTTCTAATACGGTAATTGGAACAAGGTTTCATGCTGTTATCCTTGGTCTTCTTGCTGGAGCCGAAGTTCTACCAATTATGTACAGCAATAAGACAGGTTATGTCCTTGATGATTTGGGTTTTGATATGGCGCATGCCATTGATCTTAAATCTGAGAATTGGATGCATTATGGCCATAAGCTACCAAATCCTATTGCGTGGAATGTCTCCTCATCTGTAGTGGCTTCTGCGGAGCAGTTTTCTGCTTTAGATACGTTTTTGGGAGAATAATAATGCAAAAAAAGAGACTATCAAGAGATTGCTGATTAGTATAATAATTCCGGTTTTCAATACTGAGGAAAAATATCTTCGTAAGTGTTTAAAGCCTTTTCTCCAAAATTATGACCCACGTATTGAAATTATTCTTGTAGATGATGGGTCAGATGAGCCTACGCGCAAGATATTATGCGACTTAGCGTCGCAATGTCGTAATGAGATACATGTGATATATCAAGAGAATGGAGGACAGAACGCAGCTCGAAATGCAGGCATTGAAATTTCCCAAGCAGAATATATCGAGTTTCTTGATAGCGATGACTATATTGTTTGGGAAGAAGAAGTGAAAATTCTCGATACGTTAGAAAATCATAATCCGGATATTCTTGGAATAAATACCTCATATGTTACCATGGATGGCCATGTGATTGCTGAATGGAATTATTCAAAGAATGGTTCTGCATTTAATGTAGTTGACAAGTTCGAAATACTTGGGAAGTGTTCAGCTCTTTGGCAACAAATCGTCCGTAGATCTTTATTCCATAAAGCAGGCATTAAGCTTTTGCAAGGAATCTATATCGGAGAAGATATCGCTTCGATAATGCCTTTGGTTATGGCTGCTGATGAGGTGGCAACATTAGGTTCTGATGTATATCGATGTGTGTGCCGGATGACAAGTGTTACACATGATGTTCACCCGGATCGTTTATTGGATATTACTAAGGCATTTAATTTTATATTGAAGTGGATGAAATTAAATGGCTGTTTGAATCAATATTATACTATTGTTGAATACCAAGCAATTGAGCATGTACGTTTTGCTGGCATTGTGAGAGCTTTGGAGTGGGAAGGTACCACAGCAAATGCAATTGTCAAATTAATCCATTATATGGATGTTACATTTCCTGATTGGCGCTCGAATATTTTTTATATTCAGGATTCTGATATGCATGGATTAAAATATAAGCTTATTTTATCTGGGAAATATCGTACTTATTCTTTTTTTAGATGTGCTAAGCATTTTGCTTTTAAATTTGCAAAAACAATTAAATAATATTGTTTTTGCAGGAGATCTTCCATAATGCATCTAAATAAAAGGAAAGAATAATAAGGAGTTGCAAAGAAAAAGTATGGGTAAATACAAAGACCTCATGGTGAATACAGGTTTGTTTGCCTTCACGCAGATAGCAACGAAACTTATCACTTTTTTTCTGGTGCCATTATATACGGCCTATATGTCTACCGCGGATTTCGGTGTGACGGACATGAGCTCTACGGTGGTGAGCATGGTGTTGCCTCTGGCCACATTGTCGGTCTCCGATGGTGTACTGCGCTTTGCCATCGATGATAAGACTAATCGCGATCGCTATATTAGTCTTGGCTTGGTTGTGGTTCTTTTCAGTATTATTGTGGTGGCGGTTTTATCTCCAATGCTAAGCTTGTCATTTTTCGGAGGTTTGGATCGGTATCGCGGGTTGTTTATTGCCTCCTATGCGCTGTGTGCTCTTCAAACTTTTTTTAACATGCTGGCTCGTGCTTGAATAAAGTAAGGATAATTCCGATTTCAGCCATTGTCACTACTGCTCTCACTGCGATATGTGCTGTGGTATTCATTGCCATATGGGCTTAGGGGCATCTGGTTTTTTCTACTCTTTATTAGTCGGCAATATGGGTGGTGTGTTGTGTTTCTTCTTTGTCGGAGGTATGTTCCGACATTTTAAGTTGCACTTTGAGACCAAAGACATAGCAATTCTTAAGCGAATGCTTATATATTGCATTCCCATGGTTCCCAATGCGCTTTTCTGGTGGGTAAGTAGCAACATTAATCGTTTCTTCATCACTGGCATGATTGGTATAGGTGTCACAGGCTTGTTCGCGGCTGCACAGAAAATTCCTGGCTTACTAACCACCGCAGCTGGCATTTTTCAACAGGCATGGCAACTGTCTTCGTTTCAACAGTTCCGTAAAACAAATATCGCTAAGTTTTTCAGTACAGTATTCCGCATTTATCATGCCGGAATCTCCATTGTGGCTACGATAATTGCAGTGTGTTCTTCTTGGCTGGCATCCTTTCTGTTGCAGAAAGAGTTTTATCAGGCATGGACGCTTATCCCTATTATGGTTGTTGCGTTCTATTTCAATGTTCTTAATTCGTATTATGGAACCGTATATACTGCGACACTTAAGACGAAGAGTCTATTTACTACAACCATATGGGGTGCATTGTGTTGTGCCGGGGCTACATGGATGCTTATACCGTGCTTGGGCGTCGCTGGTGCTTGCATGGGGATGGTCTTATCCAATTTGTTAGTATTTGTGCTACGTGTTTTCTCTTCACGTACCATTCTTCGGTTTGAGGTCCAATGGTCATTGGTTATTGCGACAGCAGTGCTTTTGACGATTCAGGCTATGGTCATTTGGCTGCAAACTCCATATGGGAATATTGTTGCTATTGCTATTGCCGTGGTGATATGTGTGCTGCAGGTGTTTTCTGTTGCTAAATATATAGATGTCTTTATCGGCAGAATTAAGCATCATAGTAAGTAAGAGGATAAATACTATATAGTGCATTGGCCTATGACTTATGATTGATTTGTTATGTATTGGGCGTTTTTTTGATGGAAAATAATGGAATTATATACAAATGCATATGTGGGTAGGTGGTAGTGCGCAACCTTTCGGGCGCTACCCGTCGATCTCGGCGTACACGCGCTTGAGCTTGTCGCTCAATGTCCGGGACGGCATGCGGTCGCCCCACAGCAACTGGCCGGTGTCGTCTACCTGCTGGTGGACGACACGGCCGGGTACATGCCGATCAGCGCCTCCTCTACGCTTTCCCCGCGTCTGCGGTAGCGTTCGATTACCGCGGACGCGAACAGGGCGCCCTTCAATTTCGGCACCTTGAGCTCGAGCCTGCCGGCTTGGCGGTCAGGCTCCGGTCGTAGTGGCCGGCCCGGTACGCCTTCCGTCCGCCGGAACGCTCGTATCTCGCGGCGTTGGCGATCTCGTCCGCCTGAAGCGTCGGGCATCGCGTTCAGCAGCTCGGTGACCTTCTCGCGCACCATGCGTCGAGCTTGCTCTCGAACATGGCCTGGTCGAACTGTATGATTTCCTTGGACATGGCTCCGTGCCTCTTTCCAATCGCGGTTTTTCATTGTCTGGCGACTGAAAATCGTACCCGGCACGGCCCATGTCCTTTTCCATCAAGGCCGGAATCTGAAAATGTGCAAGAATTCGGACGTTATCTTCATGACTGCGATAGAACGTGTGGCTGAATGGCTGAATCAGTACGGGAATGCGGTCAATGCTGTGTCGACGATTATTGCAACTGTCATAGCGGTAGTGGGAATTGTTGTCTCCTGCAGATCTATTGGTGTCGCTAACAGAGCGAATAAAATAGCCCAGGGTTCTTTCGATTATTCACGAGAGAAGGATCGGAAAGAAGAGGAACGTGCTCAGGCGGTGCTTGGTTTCAGCCTG
>ENA-OQEB01000026-OQEB01000026.1-human-gut-metagenome-genome-assembly--contig:-NODE-26-length-54442-cov-5.361981_pt1 | contig 54442 bp, 56 predicted proteins | sample MGYA00242787_ERZ504619 | MGnify/ENA primary metagenome ERZ504619 (study PRJEB26092, sample SAMD00036317) | human gut metagenome | host: Homo sapiens | study: EMG produced TPA metagenomics assembly of... | reverse complement strand
GTTTTACCGAGAAACATCTCAGCCTCTGGCAAAGGCAGCTTCAGACCTACGCATAATGCAAGAACTGTCTGAACTGAAGTCGGGTACTCTTCATCGTTTCTCAAACGCTGAATCGTTTTTTCTCCCACAAGTGAGTGGTCAGCCAACTGCTTATTTGAGAGCTTCCTTTCCTTCTGTAGCGCCACCAGCGTCTCAGCAAAGGAACCGGGATATCTTCGCAGGGCTTCTGACCGGCTCTTGGCGTTCTGGATCTGGTCGAGTAGCGTTCGGTTATGCGCGTTAAGTTCAAAGGAATACTCGACCTGATTTTCAACCGGAGCGGCGTTCCGCATGAACTGCGTGTAATACTTCGCTCCTTGATATTTCGATTGATAGCTATATCCCTTCGAGAAGACGACACAGCACTCATCCATGTGCGAGAGAGCATATTCTGACAACGTAGCATTCCCGGACTGATCTCTCGCTATGTATTTCTCGTTATTGAGAACGAGATGACGATCTGCAAAAATAAACTGTCCGCTGTCAATCAGCTTCTTAAACTCACGATCAAAGCAGTACGCCTTAAACAAATCGGCATAGGGAATAGTGAACGTCTGATTCTTATCCAAGGCACCTGCTTCAAATGAATATCCGCGAACATACTGACCATCCACAAATGGATATGCGCCCTCGGCTTTGGAATACCCCAGATCCATCAGGCGAACCTTGGCGGCCTGTCTCGACACATCAAACAGCTCCGCCAGTTCATCAATGACATTCTCATAGGCTGCAATGCTCGCATCATCAACCCCGCCATAAGTTGTAAGAAGCTGATTTGCCTTCAAGCGCGTCGTTTTTGCGGGCATCAAGATTCTCGGAGCAACGCCTTTGGCTTGCCACTCCATCCAGTCTACAGCCTTCCATTTATCTGAATCAGTATTGTTTGCAGCTATTTGGCACTGAATAGCCCTTCCAAGATTATCGTTAGCACCTATCATTTTCATCAACACATGATATGGCTGATGACGGTGCCAGTGAAAACACTCATGTGCCAGCGTAGTACGCTTTGTTCCTACAGATCTCTCATAGGAGACACGCGGATCAAGGTATACGGTTCCGCGTTTAGCATTGCGAATTGTAATCTTCCTGTGCTTATCGAGAACATTCCCGTTATCAAATATGATTGTCCCAAAATAAGTAAGATCATCCGATAGAGGTACATCCTCGATAACCTGTAGTTTCATATCGCTGGCTATCGTCTCGATTGGAATTCTCATCGGTTTATCCAACGCATCCTGACAATACCTTGTCAGGAACTTCTCAGCTTCGTCTTCAAACTGGTCACGTGAGATAATAGGTACCAGCTCTCCGGACAGGCGGTCATTATCAGATTCCTCTTGCGGCTCACAATTACCAACAGACATGATCCGGAACCCGCTCATATCAATGCCAAGAGTAACCTGACAATGAATCTTAAGCCAGCGCTCATTAAAATATCCCTTGTGAGAAGCGGACGGCATTTCAACATCGCATGATGTAATTACATCGAATGCAATCACTCCATCTTCTGGCTGTTCAATATGGATAACATTCTCGATTTCCATATCAACGACCGACAGCCTTTTCGTGTCACCAGAACGTTCCTCTTGAATATAAGCTATGGCCGCATCCCGGATATCGTCATAACGAGATTGGTCAATCAGTTTCTGCAGTGGGCTTTCATTCTGTGCTTCATAGTAGTCCAGCCTGCTGTCATTGAGTTCTTTACGAATTTCACGCCAATTAGGCATGCACTTATCCATGTGCGCGATGAATGTGGCATCATGTTTTCTTGTAAGCAAATGCGTCAGTTCATGCAAAATAATATAATCGAGGCAAGCATACGGCTTCTGAGCAAGCTGCAGATTAAACCATAGTTTCTTTTTATCCGTGCTACAGGCGCCCCATTTTGTGACCATATATTTTGTTTGCCAAGAATCGCATTTAAGGCCTGTCTGTGCTTCCCACTTGGGCAGGCGCTTTTCTATTTCTTCTTTTAGATCTTTCGATATTCCTCTTTGACATAGGCATCCCGTTGCTTTACCGTGCTTTTTGCACTCATGGAAAGGACAATATTCTGGTTCTGAATCTCGAAGCTGTTCTTCTGATTGTCCGGCTTAAAGACAAGGAAGTACTGCTTTCCCCAGATATACATCGTCTCACCGGAAACATACTGCCGCCTCGATGCCCTTGGCTGTTCCTGAAACTGCGCAATAGCCCTCTTGATAAAGCCCAGCTGAGTTCTGGCATAAGCCTCTATAGCTTTATAGTCCACGGATAAAGGCGCAGAAATTACCACATGTCCATCCGGCGGCTTCACCTGAAGGTGCATATTTTTTATATTCTTTTTTTGCACATCAATCGGAATCCCGGAAATGACAATGCGCATTAATACTCCTCCTGCTTCTCAATGATCTTATAGATGCGTTCCACCTCGGAGTCATCACCCAGAATCTCAAAGAGAGCCTTTTTTATTCTCCTGACAACCACCTGATTATCCCTGAAACCAGATAGCGCTTGCTTTTTCACGGCCTTGTGAATTCGAAGAGCAAGTTTCTCATCCTCGCCGGTGTTGTCATAAATGGCCATGAGCGCCTTGCTCTTACGGATGCTTTCCGGATATTTATCGTTATCCTCCGGGCAATCAACATCCTTGGCCAGCTTTATATATTTCTCAAGCATCTCAGCGTAGTCAAGAACTCCCTGCTTACGCTCTTCGATGAGTTTATCAAGGATTTCTGACATCTTTGCATAGTAGCGCGGATTGACAGTGACCTTTTCGATAACCTTCTTACGGATGTTATTCTCGATGGCCTCTGCTGCACCTTCCTTGTGACCACTATCACCTTCACCGGTAAGTGTCTCACCCTGCTTTGCTACGAAATCCAATAGGGTAAGATCATCAAAATCACCAATCTTCTCTGCGTCCGCTGCCGTGATATAGTTATCGATCATCTTTCTCATATCAGGCTCATAGGCCTTCAAATCGAGGAAGTCACCACTGGCCGTACCGATGGTTTTCTTCAACTCAATGTAGAAAGTGACCTTCTTGTCATATTCATTCAGTTTGCCAGATGAGATATCATCAACCAGATATGGCTTTGCTTCCGCGAAAGCTCTGACAAGACTGCTCACCAGACGATAGAGTTTTTCTCTCAGACGTGCATAAATCTCGTCGCTCTCCTCCGACTGACCGGAAACACCACAGAAATAATGGATGTACTGGATCTCCCCACGAGGTTCCTCGACACCTTCGCAGAGTTCCTCGACGGCATCATACACTTCCTCAAAATAGGATACCGTAGCATCATGGCGATCCTTAACAAGTCCTTTTACATCCTCCGGATCATATCCTTCAAAAGCGCCGGAAGTATAGTCCTTCATTGCAGTCTGGAGCTGTCCAAACAGCTGTTTGTAATCCACGATATAACCGAAGTCCTTACTATCATCATCAAGACGGTTGACACGGCAAATCGCCTGAAACAGGCCGTGATCCTGCATTTTCTTGTCGATGTAAAGGTAGGTACAAGGCGGCGCATCAAATCCAGTGAGTAGCTTGTCCACGACGATAAGGAGTTTCATATTTGCAGGCTCCTCTACAAACTTGCGCTTTGCTTCCTTTTCAAATTCCTCCACCTTGGCCTGAACCGATCCTGCGTTCGGAAGATCAGACGGATCAAGCCCCAGCATCTTCAAATATGTCTCGTATTTTAGGAAGGTTTCGGTATCATCTTCATCGCTGACGGTGTCAGTGCGCAGTTCACCCTTGTTCGGTGTATAAGAAGATATGATGGCGCACTTCTTAAAGCCCATCTGCTGAAAAATTTCGTAGTACTTGCAAGCCGTAGGAATACCATCAGCCACAAGGATGGCATTTCCATTGCCGTCCATCAGACGAGGTTTCATGTTAAAATCCTGAATGATGTCCCATGCCACTTTTTCCAGACGAGAGCGGGAGCTGTATACCTTCTGCATCGTGCCCCATTTCTCTTTCAGCTTAGCTTTTGCACGTGAGGAAAGGCCTCTGGTCTTTACATCAAACCACTGGTCAACACGATCCTGTGACGACAAATCCTGCGGAACATCTCGATATTCATAATGCAGATCCAGCACAACGCCATCGGCCACACCTTCGTTATACTTGTAAGCGTGGATATATGTACCGAAAACCTCAATGCTGATCTTCTTGTCCCTCTTCAGTAGTGGAGTACCCGTAAAGCCGATAAATACAGCATTCGGCATGATAGTCTTCATCGCCGTATGGAGCTTACCGGACTGAGTTCTGTGGCATTCGTCAACAAATACCACAAAATTTCCCTTTGCCTCGAAATCGGCAGGGAGAGAGGCTTTCAGCTCTTCGATATACTTATCGTAGTCATTTTCTGTTGCTTCGCCACCACGGCGGCCAAACTTATGTACCAGAGAGCAGATCAGCGAATCATCATATACATTCAAACGATTTAGCAAATCCTTACCGCTCTTGGTACGAGCAATATTCTCATCCACGCCGGTGAATGTTTTTTCTATCTGTTCATCAAGTTCGTCCCTGTCTGTTACGATAAGAACACGAGCATTGAGCTCTGCCCAATGTGTCAGAATCCACTTAGCCAGCCAAACCATCGTTAAGGTCTTGCCGGAGCCCTGTGTATGCCACAGGATGCCGCCCATCGGTTTATTCGAATCTCTATTTGGATTATGAAGTTCCGTCCTCAGATTATTAAGCCTCTGCTGAGTGCGCTTGATGCCGAAATACTGATTGTACCGGCACACCTTTTTGATGCCCTTATCGAAAACGACAAAGTTCATGATAAGATCGATAAAACGTTCCTTATCAAACATGGCGTATATCTGTTTCAGGAGTTTATTCTCTATGCCTTCGCAGGTTTTACTGATACGAACATCTACTGGATCACGTTCCTCTTCATGTTCTTTGAAGCCGTCATCCTTCCACTCCATATAGAACTTCTCTCCGGTCAGAAGCGTGCCGTAGCGCAGGCCTTCTGACTCGTTTCCGGCCATACAGAACTGCATGGTAGTAAAGAAGCCCCGAATAAAGGAGTCCTTCTGGTTTGTGAGATTCTGGCGGATGCTTCGGACACAGAGATGCTGCTTCGTTTTAATTCGATAACGGCCACAGCAATACCGTTCAAATAGATGACAAGATCCGGCCTCTTCTCCTGCTGCTCAACAACAGTTACTTCCTCAGCAATTGCAAAGTCATTATTCAGCGGATTGGTCTCGTCAATAAGTTCAACTGTCACCGGAGGCTTCTCCGGGCTCTCACTGACCGGAATGCCGTACTTTAACCGCGAATACACAGTCTTATTGGCATCATAGACCCCACGAGAAAGATTTCCAGCTTCTTGATGCAGCTGCATAACAGCAGCATCAATCAGCTTGTCTGCATAGCCCTTCAGTCGAAGGTACTGGCGCAGGCGATCTTCTTTGATATTCTTATTCTGCTGGTCAGACAGGTTACCAATGTACTGATAACCCAAGATCTCCGGATCTTTAAAGAAGCGGATTACTCTTTCCTGTGTTTTAATTTCGGCATCCCCAATACTCATCCAACAGGCACCTCCTTACATCAATCTGACCTTACCGGTCAGCAATTCTTCCATCATGCCTTTTTTTACCTTTTCGTACTTATGCAGTTTTTCTACTAATAGGCTTATTTCATCATCCATATCCGCTAACACGCCAATGATAGCTTCTCTTTCAGTCTTTTCTGGTAGCCTAATCTCAAGCTTTCTAACATCAGCTACTGTAAGATTATGTTGTGCCCCTACTTTCTCATTTGAGAAGATTTGTTCCTGTCCATCTTTCCCAGATAAGTAAAGCATGCACCAACTCGCCAAATCTGGATCAAATAACTTAGCAATACCCACTGCGCCACCAGCAAATGCCGTTTGTTTATTATCAAAAACAGCGACATTTCCTATTCGCCCAGAAATTGATATCAGCAAGCAAACTTCATCTAAAAGAATCTTTGGATACTTTTCAGCTACATTATACGGAATATAGAAGTCTGTATTATAGTTAATATCAAATGCCTCAAAATCTTTGTTTTGAATAAACGGAATTGTGCCAATCTGCGGCGCTGTTATAAGAGAAGGCTTTATCTCAGCACTATAATCGAACCCTGTTTGCTTAGTAACTAAACGACATAGTTTATCTAATGTGGTAGTTTGCCAATCCCCATCGAACCCATCCAGTCGCTTCTTCCCGGTGACAAGCATTTGCATTGTCCCCTGACGAATATCCTTTTTCTTCCGGATGAGCTTTTGCTGGTCGAAAATCAGCTTATCTACCTCCGACAAGGTTTTTATTATTTTGCCTTGTTCCTCGATACTCTCTGGGTAAATTACATTAAGACGACACACGATTCCCACGCTTAAACCGTCCATTATTCCTCCCACTGCGAGCCTTGCTGTCTGATCACTCAAATAATGGAACTGATCAGAAAACAATTGCAGAATGTAGTCAGAGCGAACCTTCTTTTCATCAAAACGAAGTCGTATTAAATGTGAATCCATTATCCCGCGCTGTATTGTAGTTGGAACAATAGCGCACTTTCCAATCGTGCCCATTGTACTCATAACAAAGTCACCGGGAAGTATTTCACAGGAATTCAACCGATTAAAATGCTCACGTGTTAAATACCTGTCACCTATGTTAAAATCATGTGCATAAACATTTTCCTGTCCATAGACGCGGTAGACTCCGTCGGACAGAAGCATTTCCTTTTTTAATTGACTACCGAACGGCCCGATTTTAATACCATTTGGTTTCAGCACCTCAGTTATCGGACGCTCAACCCAGCCATTTACCATTTGAATCCCATCCTTTCCAGATGAGACTTTACCTTGGCCTCATACTCAGTAGTGACTTTGTCAAGTTCCGGAAGGGTATCTTCATATCGCTCAGCAAGCTCGATAATCCTGTTTGTCAAGCGATGGGATATCGCTGCGTATAGATCAGCTATGCCTGAGAAGATGCTGTCAAACCACTTCTTGTTCACCAGCAGATCCAGAATCTCTTCATCCGTCAGGCTGTCATACCTTGCCATGCACTTCTCATCAAGCGCCTTGTTCAGTTCCTTTACAATTTTGTTGTAGTCAGACACTTTGCCACAAAGGTCTAAAGCCTGTCTGAGTTGATTTACATCATCCTGCAGGCTTTCCGGTACGCTCTCTACTGTACGAATAATAAATAGGCGCAGCATGATAGAAGACTTTGTAACAGTTCCTTTTTCTGTTACAGCGCTTTCGCAAAGCGGGTGTCCCACCAGATATGCCTGAAGGCGCTTCTTCTGCATCGGAAGCTGATTCATCAGGAGCTCCAGTTCTATGGTTTCCTCCGTCTCTACATGCTGTGTAAGTTCCTCGATCTTAGCCTCTACGTCCTTCGCCTTGACTTTTCCGTTCTCAGCCACATCGGCAAGAGCAGATTCTTCGTCAGCGCTCTCAATCAGATCAGAAAGCAAGGATTCTGTTTCTGCGACAACGTTCTCGGCTTTCTCTATGGCATTCTTCTCCTCACGGAAGAAGACATCTATCACGATGGCCTTTGGAATCAATCTTCCTTCCCATCCGGTGACTTTCATCTTGCCTTTATTCTTGCCCTGCGTGACCTCTTCCTCGATATTGTCCGTCGCTCTTGCATTGGCATAGCCATCCGATTCACTTATTATAAGCGACACGTCATCGTTCATGACCTCATTCCAATAAGCCAGCAGCACTTGATACACGTCGTATTTATCAATCAGCGTCAGGTGTTCAAATTCAGCAAGGATATCCTCCGCAAGACTAACGATTAACTCTCTCGCGGATACATCTTCATCAAGGAAGATAAAGTGGGATATTCCTTGGTCTTCCATGCTGCAAAAGCCTCGTCGAGTTTCTCACCGTATTCTGAGAACTCGGCGTTTTTATATATCGTCTGACGGATATTCTCATGCTCCACATTCAAGCTGTAATACTTTTCGCTGATCACCGTCAGCAACTCAGCCTTCAGCGAATGGAACACATCCCAATACTTAGACAGACTGTCAATATCAACCGCTGGAATACCGCCATGAATATGCGCATAAATATCCTGAATATCCTCCGGATCTGTGGAGTCAATATAGCGAGTAATGTTCAGGTTATACCCGTTTTTCTTTTCGATTTCATCGTTTGGTACGAAACGAGCATACTTGGGATCGGTTGTTATCTGCTCATTGAATGTTGTGATGATTCTATAGATATCACGTTCACGCAAACGATTCTTGTTACCGTCCTTAACGTACCCACGGCTGGCATCAATCATAAAGATGCCCTGTCGGTTTGCAGCACCTTCTTTATCAATTACGAGCACGCAGGCAGCTATGCCGGTGCCGTAAAACAAGTTTGCCGGAAGGCTGATGATGCCCTTAATCCAATGCTTCTTAATAATGGCTTCCCTGATAGTAGCTTCCGCGTTTCCACGGAATAAGACACCATGAGGAAGAATAACTGCTGCTTTGCCGTTCGCCTTCAATGCTTTAAGAATGTGCATGAGCCAAGCATAGTCGCCGTTCTTCTCAGGAGGTGTGTCCCCATAGCCTTCAAAGCGACCATACTCTTTACCGGCAATACCGTCGCGCCAGTTCTTCATGGAAAAAGGCGGATTGGCCACTATGTAATCAAAACGTTCAAGTACAGAGTTATCCGATTTATCAAGGTACTGCGGATTTGAGAAGGTGTTGCCGCTCTTTATAGTAATCTCGGCTTTACGGTGAAGGACGGCATTCATCTTTGCCAGACCAGCTGTGGTGCTTTCCTTTTCTTGGCCATATCCCATGATTGGAATCGGAGCCGCATCGATAGCTCGAATTAATAGGCTGCCACTTCCACAGGCCGGATCGCATACCGTGGCTCCGGTATCTGTGCAGCGACTGATGCCTACCACATTGGCAAGGATTCTGGAAACCTCTGCAGGCGTATAGAATTGTCCCTTGCTCTTTCCACTCTCTGTAGCGAATTTACGCATTAGATACTCGTAGGCATCGCCAATGATGTCATCTCCCTCTGCCTTGTTCCGGGAGAAGTCAAGTTCCGGACGCTGGAAAATGGAAATAAGATCGGTCAACTTATCGACCATTTCTTTACCGCTTCCCAGCTTCTTCTCATCATTGAAATGAGCAATATCAATAACACCCTTGAGGTCAGTGTTTCATCAGCAAGGCGGGCAATGATCTTATCCATCCCCTCGCCGATGTTCTTCTTTCCCTTAAGTACAATAAAGTCATCAAAGGAGCAGCCCGTCCGCTTTTCCGGATCGGGATCTTTATCATGTGCCTTATCAAAGACCTTAATGTCTTCATAGGCTCCTTTATTCTTAAATTTATCAGTGACATACTTCATGAACAAAAGTGTCAGGATATAGTCCTTATACTCTGAGGAATCCATGCCTCCGCGAAGTTTGTCACAGCTCGCCCACAGCGATGCATATAATTGCGTTTTCTTGACAGCCATCTTTGTCTGCTCCTTGTCTAATGTTTTCTTCGATTTTTCCCCTTGAATCAGTCAGCGCTTTTACCGCTCTTAACCCATTCATCGAGTTCGGAAATTTTAAACTTCCACTGTTTCCCAATTTTTTGAGCAGGCAAACCCTCTTTACCATTCTGATCCAGCTACGAAGAGTAACTGTTTTGATTCCTAAATATTCCGCAGCTTCATCTATGCTTATCCATTTGTCATTCATGATTTCTTCCATGCTCTCACCCCGTGATTTGAATCTGAATACAACTTAACCATTTCAGTATACACCATAAATGTGAATTTTCCAAGAGTTTACTGTTATTTGTTGATATTATTTTTTATTTGTGCGTTCATAAAAATTTCCACCGGACACAACTATGTCCGGTCTTTTTTTATCTATTTTTCAATATTAAACCTGTCTTAACCTTCTCGTTTCTGCCTATCAGCACTGCAAAAACGGACATGCATGTGTCTGAGGTTCCGATCCCTAAAAATGGCATACTTGCTTTAGCACGTGGGAGCCATCTGCGCAGGGTGTTTCCGGTTCCATGTGACTACCGATGACAATCAAATACTGTACCGATCACCGGAAGTGAGGTGCAGCCGAAATGGAGTAATCCTTCGGTATGCCCTCACGCCTGTGGCCTGGTTTTGCATGTCTGGAGCTCTCCATTTCGGCAAAAGCCGAAGGAGGGCTTTCATTATGCAAAACAATGACAATCAGAAGACTTACTTTATTTACGTTCGCAGCACCGGCGAAAAGGTCTCTGTCACAAAGGAACAGCGTGATGCTTTCTATAAGGAAGCCGACCGCATCCGTCACAAGGAACAGGATCACGGCAGGTGCATGTGCCCTTACCGCTTCATCTGGAAATGTGACGGTGATTGCATCGGTTGTGAATACCATGCGGCAGGCGACATTACTTCTTTGGATCAGCCTCTCCCTGATGGCAACGGCACCCTCGGTGACTATATTCCCGACCGCAGTAAGCCGATGGAAGAAGTCATCGCCGACCGCATGCTGCTGGAGCAGCTCTTTGCCAGACTGCGTGAGCTTGATCCGGAGGCCGATACCATCATTCAGCTTTGGAAGGATCACCCGGAGGGCATCTCCGACCGTGCTATTGCAAGAGAACTCGGTCGCCCGCAGAAGACCTTCGCGGATCAGATGAAGAAGTATCGCACCAACTTGCACAGGATTACCGGCGATAAGTAATACCAAGACCACGAATCACACCCTTTCCGGCCACTGTCCCTCTTTCGGATGGTGGTCGGAGATTTTTTATAAAATCCTCCGCTCAAATCGGTAGTTCATCTCCAGTGGAAGGTGAAGGCAAGAGAACACAGCCTTCACAAAGCGAGGTGAACCCATGATGTACCGCAGTTACGCAGACACAGGCGGCAACGTGAACGAGGAGATCAAGCTCCTGAATTCCATCAGCACGTATCCGCCAGACTGGCAAGGAACCTCCGGGTACTTGCCGCAAGCCAATCCGAGGAAGGAGGAAAAGAAAATGTCAAAGATGGCAGAAATGGCACAGACCATCGAAGAGCTCCGCACCGCTGCTGCTTCTATTAATGCCGCAGCCGACTGGCTCTACCAGCAGTTTTCCGGCGATGTCGATGAAACACAGACCACTGATGCTCCCGCCAAGAAGGAACTGAAGCCTGAACTCAAGCTGGACGATGTAAGAGCCGTCCTTGCTGAGAAGTCCCGCGCCGGTCATACCGCAGAAGTACGCGCCCTGCTTAAAAAGTATGGTGCCGCAAAGCTCTCGGAGATCGATCCGGCAAACTACGAAGCCCTGATGAAGGACGCGGAGGTAATCGGCAATGGCAGCTAAAGCACACGCAATTCTGTCCGCGTCCAGCTCCGACAGGTGGCTGCACTGCCCGCCATCGGCGAGGCTTTGCGAAACCTATGAGGACAAAGGATCAGACTACGCTGCAGAAGGCACCAACGCTCATGCGCTTGGCGAGCACAAATTGAAAACCGCGCTGGGACTTCCTTCAGAAGACCCGACCGACAGCCTCAAGTGGTATTCCGAGGAAATGGAGGATGCTACCTCCGGCTATGCCGAATATGTGCTGGAACAGGTCGAAGCCGCCAAGGAAACCTGCACCGACCCGGTAGTTCTTATCGAGCAGCGTGTGGACTTCTCCCGCTGGGTAGAACAGGGCTTCGGAACCGCCGACTGCATCATCATTGCGGACGGTACGCTCCGGGTGATCGACTACAAGCACGGCTTAGGTGTCTTGGTCTCTGCAGAGGAGAATCCGCAGATGCAGTGTTACGCTCTCGGTGCTTTGGAACTTTTCGATGACATTTACGACATCGAACAGGTTTCCATGGCCATTTATCAACCGAGACGCCAGAACGTCAGCACCTACGAAATCAGCAAGGATGACCTGTATCGCTGGGCGGATGAAGTCTTGAAGCCCACAGCAGATCTGGCTTTTGCCGGTGACGGGAACTTCCTGTGCGGTGAATGGTGCGGCTTCTGCAAGGCTAAGAACGAGTGCCGCGCCAGAGCTGAGGCAAATCTGAAGCTCGCGCAGCATGATTTCAAGCTCCCGCCACTGCTTACGGATACCGAGATCGAGGTCATTCTCAGCAAGGTAGATGAACTGGTTAGCTGGGCTTCCGATATCAAGGAATACGCCCTGCAGCAAGCTCTCTCCGGTAAGGAATGGACTGGCTTTAAGCTCGTCGAAGGACGCAGCAACCGCAGATACAGCAATGAGGCCGCCGTCATTGACGCGGTCGAGAAAGCAGGCTTTGACCCGTATGAGAAAAAGATGCTCGGCATCACCGCCATGCAGAAGCTCCTCGGCAAGTCCCGCTTTGATGAACTCCTGACGGCTTACATTGAAAAGCCGCAGGGCAAACCCACACTTGTGCCGGATAGCGACAAGCGCCCGGCCATGAATACAGCAAAAAATGATTTTATGGAGGAAAACGACAATGAGTAAGAATGTAAAAATCAGCAATCCCATGAAGGTTATCACCGGTGTCGACACACGCTGGAGCTACGCAAACGTCTGGGAGCCGAAGTCCATCAACGGCGGCACTCCCAAGTACAGCGTGAGCCTCATCATCCCGAAATCCGACACCAAGACCATCGCCAAGATTCAGGCTGCTATCGAGGCTGCCTACAAGGAGGGCGAGGCCAAGCTCAAGGGCAACGGCAAGTCCGTACCGCCCCTCACTGCTATCAAGATGCCTCTTCGTGACGGCGACACCGAGCGTCCGGATGATCCGGCTTACGCTGGCAGCTACTTCATCAACGCCAACTCCGCCACGGCTCCCGGCATTGTGGACGCTGACTGCAATCCGATCCTGACCCGCTCCGAGGTTTACTCCGGCGTGTACGGTCGTGCCAGCATCAACTTCTACGCTTTCAACTCCAACGGCAACAAGGGCATCGCCTGTGGGCTGAACAACCTGCAGAAGATCCGTGACGGCGAACCCCTCGGCGGCAAGTCCAGCGCAGCATCTGACTTCTCCACCGATGCGGATGAAGATTTCCTGTCTTAAGGAGGTACGCACCATGAACGCTACTACGATTCTTTGCATCCTGCTTCTGTCCCTCTATCTGGTTCTGGCTGTGTTCTGGATCGTCAGGTCCATCATCGACACCATCGACGACCGCAAGCGTGAGAAGCGTAATGCTGCTCTTGAGACTGAGCGTGAAGCTCGCAACGCCAAATGGGAAGCTGAGCGTCAGCAGCTTGAACGAGAACGTGCCATTCGTGAAGTCGAGTTCCACGAAGCTCGAATGAAGGAACTCGAACAGAAGTAATCTCCGGCCTGCGGGTGGTGGGAGCAATCCTGCCACCCTTTCAGGCTATGGAAAGGACCGGTGTATATGAAAACACTCAGTATTGATATTGAAACATACAGTAGCGTGGACCTTGCCAAATGCGGTGTCTACAAATACACCGAGGCGACAGATTTCGATATTCTTCTCTTCGGGTATTCCGCAGACGGTAATCCTGCGCAGGTGGTCGACCTCGCCTGTGGAGAGACGATCCCTCCGGAGGTCATCGCTGCGCTTACAAACGATGATGTGACGAAGTGGGCCTTCAACGCTCAGTTCGAGAGAATATGCCTTTCCCGCTGGCTCCGGGATCACGGCGGTTTTGATAACGCCTACTACAGCATCCCGGAAGACACCGTGGGCAACTACCTCGATCCGGCCTCATGGAAATGCACCATGATCTGGTCCGCTTACATGGGCTTACCCCTTTCATTGGAAGCGTCGGTGCTGTTCTGGGCCTCGGAAAGCAGAAGCTGACCGAAGGCAAAGAGCTCATCAAGTATTTCTGCCAGCTGTGCGCCGACAAAGACCAATGGCGGTCGAACCCGCAACCTGCCGGAAAACGCTCCCGACAAGTGGGACGCCTTCAAACGGTACAACATCCGTGATGTCGAGGTCGAGATGTCCATTCAGGAAAAGCTCGCCAAGTTCCCTGTGCCGGAAACAGTCTGGGAGCAATACCACCTCGATCAGGAAATCAACGACAGAGGCGTCGCCCTTGATATGGAGCTGGTGCATCAAGCCATCGCTATGGACACCCGCTCCCGTGCGGATCTCACTGCTGTCATGAAGAAGCTGACCGCTTTGGACAATCCCAACTCCGTGCAGCAGATGAAACAGTGGCTTTCGGACAACGGTCTGGAGGTGGATTCTCTCGGCAAGAAGGAAGTCGCTGAAATGCTCAAGACCGCTCCGGCAGAGCTGCAGAAGGTTCTCCTTCTCCGGCAGCAGCTGGCCAAATCGTCTGTCAAAAAGTATCAGGCGATGGAAAAGGCAGTCTGCGCGATGGTCGTGCTCGTGGAATGTTTCAGTTCTACGGTGCCAACAGGACCGGTCGTTGGGCTGGACGCATTATACAGATGCAGAACCTGCCCCAGAACCATCTTCCGGATCTGGCAGAGGCTCGTGGGCTTGTCCGCTGCGGCGACTTTGAAGGCGTGGAACTTCTCTACGAAGATGTGCCGGATACGCTCTCCCAACTGATCCGCACCGCCTTTGTGCCGAAGCCGGGATACAAGTTCATCGTCTCCGACTTCTCGGCAATCGAGGCCAGAGTGCTGGCGTGGTTTGCCGGTGAAATCTGGCGTCAGGAGGTCTTTGAAAAAGGCGGCGACATCTACTGCGCCTCCGCATCGCAGATGTTCAAGGTTCCCGTTGAAAAGCACGGCGTGAACGGCCACCTGCGGCAAAAAGGCAAAATTGCTGAACTCGCCCTCGGCTATGGCGGCTCTGTAGGAGCTCTCAAAGCGATGGGAGCCATGGAGATGGGCCTTTCAGAAGACGAGCTTCAGCCGCTGGTCACCGCTTGGCGCAACTCGAACCAGAACATTGTGAGGTTCTGGTGGGATATCGACCGAGCAGCTATGAATGCCGTGAAGTATCACATGGACGGCGATGTCTGCGGCATCAAGTTCTGCTACCAGAGCGGGATGCTCTTCATTACGCTCCCGTCCGGCAGACGCCTTTCCTATGTAAAGCCTAAGCTCGGTACAAATCAGTTCGGCAGCGAGTGTATCACCTACGAGGGTATCGGCGGCACAAAGAAGTGGGAGCGGCTGGAGACCTACGGGCCGAAGCTCGTGGAGAACATCGTCCAAGCTACCTCCCGTGACATTCTCTGCTACGCAATGCGGACCTTGTCGCACTGCTTCATTACCATGCACATTCACGACGAGCTGGTCATCGAAGCCAGCCCCGGCGTTGACCTGAAGGTCCTCTGCAAACAGATGGGTCGGACCCCACCGTGGGCAGACGGCCTCAAGCTCCGTGCTGATGGCTACGAGACCATGTTTTATAAAAAAGACTGATTTTGATTCGTTCAAATACCACTAAACCCTCCAGTGGGTAGTGAGAACTTTAGATTGGAGGTGCCTATCATGGCCGAATACAAAAACGCAGAAGGTTATGCCGATCCCACAGCATTCGGAGCCTTCTGTGCCATTGAAAAAGAAGAAAAAGCTCTCCGGGCATTCAGGCCCATCGTGTATATCTGCAGTCCGTATGCCGGAGATGTCGAACGCAACACCGCTGCCGCCAGACGCTACAGCCATTTTGCGGTAGAGGCCGGATACATTCCCATCGCACCGCACCTGCTGTTTCCGCAGTTCCTTGACGACAACAAGCCCAAGGAGCGTGAGCTGGGTCTGCTTTTTGGGAATGCCATCCTGAGTAAATGCGCCGAAATGTGGGTCTTTGGTGACCGGATCTCCGAGGGCATGGAGGCCGAGATCAAGAGAGCGACTTGGAAGGGACACCGAATCCGCTACTTCAGCGAGACCTGCGAGGAGGTAACAAGATGAGATTCACTTTATACCGCTCCAACTGTCTGGAGGTGCCTGAAAACTGTACCTACCCTCATAAGGTCGAGGTCACCGGGAAGGACAGCCTCATCGAAGCTGTAAAGCACGATTATGTTTGTGCTGAGTATCAGGGCAACTACCGCAGCAACGACAATTTCATCGGCTCCGACTGCTTGCCGGTCGATTGTGATAACGACCACAGCGACGATCCGGACGAATGGGTCTATCCCTCAGACGTTGCTACTGCTTTTCCCGGTGTTGCCTTTGCGGTTCACTACAGCCGCAATCACATGAAAGCCAAAGGTGGCAAAGCTGCAAGGCCGAAGTTCCACGTCTTCTTCGCTATTGATCGAGTCATCGAACCCGGCCAGTACAGCGAGATGAAAAAGCTGGTCAACAGCATCTTCCCGTACTTCGACACCAAGGCACTCGATGCCGCTCGGTTCTTCTTCGGGACAAAGAAGCCGGAGGTCGAGATCTTCGACGGTCCGATGACGCTTACTACCTTCCTTGCTGACGACGATTTTGACGCCAACATGGACTCCGGCAGCTATGGCGACATCGTCATTCCCGAAGGCAGCCGCAACGCCACGCTGTCCCATTATGCTGGACGCATCCTGAAACGCTTCGGCAATACCGATGAGGCACATAAGCATTTTGCGGAAGTGGCCGCTTGCTGTCAGCTGCCTTTGGAGCAGTCGGAGCTCGACAGCATCTGGCACAGCGCACAGCGGTTCTATGGGAAGGTCGCTGCACAGGAAGGATACATTCCTCCGGAGCAATACAATCAGGGCCTTCAGCTCAAGCCCTCCGACTATTCCGACGTCGGACAGGCCACGGTGCTGGCAAGAGAATATGAGGGAAAGCTCCGCTATTCACCCTCGACTGATTTTCTGGTCTACAACGGTCGGTTCTGGGAGGAATCCAAGCCCAAGGCTCAGGCCGTAGCGCAGGAACTCACCACTCGCCAGCTTGAGGAGGCCGAAACCGAGATCAAGAAGGCAACCGACGAAATGATGAAAAACGGCGCATGGGAGCTGCTGGCATCGATGGGTCCAAAGAAAGCGGCTATGGCTTTCAGCTCGGAACAGGCTCGTTCTTTCCAAAAGTACGAGAACGCCACGACCTACCGCAACTATGCCATCAAGCGCAGAGATTCCAAATACATCACCGCTGCCTTAAAGGAAGCACATCCGATGGTTGAGATTGACCAGCGGCAGCTTGACGCAGACGAATTTCTGCTCAACACCCCGTCAGCTACTTACGACCTTCGTATTGGCCTTCCTTCCGCTCATGAGCACACTCCTGCGGATTCCATTACCAAGCAGACCACGGTTGACCCGTCCGGTGGTGGTATGGATATCTGGCAGGACGCTTTGGAGACCTTCTTCTGCGGTGACAACGAGCTCATCGATTATGTTCAGGAGATCGCTGGCCTTTCCGCTATCGGGAAGGTCTGTGTCGAAGGCCTGATCATTGCCTACGGTGAAGGCCGTAACGGAAAATCCACCTTCTGGAATACGCTTTCCCGTGTGATGGGTACCTATAGCGGCAACATGTCCGCAGACACTCTGACTGTCGGATGCAAGCGGAATGTAAAGCCGGAGCTGGCTGAAGCCAAAGGTAAACGGATAATCATTGCCGCCGAACTGGAGGAAGCATGCGCCTGAACACATCAAACGTCAAACAGCTCTGTTCAACGGACGAGATCTATGCGGAGAAAAAGTACAAGGACCCGTTCAGTTTCGTACCGAGCCATACCCTTGTGCTTTACACGAACCACCTGCCGAAGGTCGGTGCGATTGATGCCGGAACATGGCGTAGGCTGATTGTCATTCCGTTTAACGCCAAGATTGAAGGTTCCTCTGACATCAAAAACTATGCCGATTACCTTTTCAACAAAGCTGGCGGTGCAATCCTGAAATGGATCATGACCGGTGCCAAGCGTGTGATCGAAAAGGATTATCACATCGTAAAGCCAGCCGTGGTGGATTCTGCGATTCAGAAGTACAAGGACAATAACGACTGGCTCTCGCAGTTCCTCGATGAATGCTGTGAGATTGACAGCTCCTATTCCGCTAAATCCGGAGATGTCTACAACGCATACCGCAGCTATTGCATGCAGGTGGGTGACTATATCCGCAACACGACTGATTTCTACACTGCGCTGGAATGCGCCGGTTTTGAAAGGAAAAGAAGTAAATCTGCACGGCTGCTTTTTGGCCTGCAGCTTAAGTCGGACTTTCTTGATTGAACCAAGGGTGACGGTCGATGACGGGTAATTCCGTAACTTTTCTTAGGTCTTGTTTTTTAGTGTTCTAAGAATAGTTTCTGTAAAGACTGTCATCGACCGTCACCACCCACTCTAATTCCTGATGGAGGAACATTATGCGAGAGAAAATCATAGAACAACACTTAGTCAAAGCCGTGAAAAACAGCGGCGGCATTGCACCGAAACTGGTGAGTCCCGGATTCGATGGGATGCCGGATCGACTGGTGCTGCTGCCCGGAGGCAAGATCGGATTCGTGGAGGTCAAGGCACCAGGTAAGGAACCGAGACCTTTGCAGGTAGCCAGACACGGATTACTGCGGCGGCTGGGCTTCAAGGTATATATCCTTGATGCCCCTGAGCAGATTGGAGGGATACTTGATGAAATACGAACCGCATGAATACCAGAGGTACGCAATCAACTATATCGAAGACCATCCTTCGCTGCCATGCTGCTGGACATGGGCCTTGGCAAAACGAGCATCACACTGACCGCTATTGCGGACCTGCTGTTCGACAGCTTCGAGGTTCATAAGGTGCTGGTCATCGCTCCGCTTCGAGTAGCCCGTGATACTTGGAGCGCAGAGCTTCAAAAGTGGGACCAGCTTCACCACCTGACCTATTCGGTGGCGGTCGGAAGCGAGGCTGAGCGAAAATCGGCCCTGACGAAGAAAGCTGATATCTACATCATCAACCGTGAGAACGTCCAATGGCTCATCGAGAAAAGTAAGCTCCCATTTGATTACGACATGATCGTAGTGGACGAGCTTTCTTCCTTCAAAAACCACCAGTCAAAACGCTTCAAGCTCTGATGCAGGTACGGCCCAGGATCAAGCGTGTCGTTGAACTCACCGGCACTCCGGCCAGCAACGGACTGATGAATCTGTGGGCAGAGTTCAAGGTCATCGACATGGGAAAACGCCTCGGTCGGTTCATTACCTATTATCGGCAGGAGTATTTCGTGCCGGACGCCATGAACGGCCAGATCGTTTACAGCTACCGTCCGAAACCCGGTGCCGAGCAAGCCATATACCGGAAAATCTCGGATATCACCATTTCGATGAAATCCACGGACCACCTGAAGATGCCGGAACTCATATCCAGCGAATACAAGGTCTATCTCAGTCCCAATGAACAGGACGCCTACGACGAGATGAAAAAACAGTTCATTCTGGACCTGCCCGATGGTGAAATATCCGCTGCTAATGCCGCAGCCCTCTCCGGCAAGCTCTCCCAGATGGCCAATGGTGCCATTTACGACGATGCCGGGAATACGGTCCCCATTCACGAGCAGAAGCTGGACGCTCTGGAGGACATTATCGAGTCGGCAAACGGCAAGCCTCTTCTGGTGGCCTATTGGTACCAGCATGATCTGGAGCGGATCATGAAACGGCTGCATGATCGGCATATCCCGTTTTCCAAGCTGGACAAAGCGACAGTATCCGCAGATGGAACAACGGCGAAATCCCGGTAGCTCTGATTCACCCGGCTTCTGCCGGGCATGGCCTCAATCTTCAGACCGGCGGCAACACCATCGTCTGGTTCGGCCTCACATGGTCCTTGGAGCTCTATTCCCAGACCATAGCAAGGCTCTGGCGGCAAGGTCAAACCGAAGAAACCGTGGTCGTACAGCATATCGTGACGGACGATACCATCGACGAGCAAATCCTCCGGGCTCTGAAGGCCAAAGACAAAACGCAGTCGGCTCTGATCGCTGCGGTCAAGGCAAATCTGAAAATCTAACGACAATATTCGACAATCTACGCCAATCCGAGTGATCACAAATTCGGAGGTGCGACTTTGAACCCATACAAGAATCTGGCAAACGCATCATTCTGCAGGCGGCCAAGGATTATCGGCTGACCGACGATGAACAGCAGCTTCAGGAAATTGAGTGTTTCTTCCGTTCCGGCTGGTTCGGTGTCCTGTCAAAAGTCGATACGGAATTCCTCATTAAAGAGCTACGGAAGGAGAAGCAAAATGACCGCTAAAGAATACCTGTCACAGGCCCGGACGCTGGATATGCGAATTAAATCCAAGCTCCAGCAGATCGAGTCTTTAAATGAACTGGCCACATCCTGCACTATCGTTTACAGCGACATGCCCAGAAACCCGAATCGTGGCGGCTCCAAAATAGAACGAGCCGTTTTGAAAATTATCAAGGTTGAGGAAAGCCTGAAACACGACGTCGAGAATCTGGTGGAACTGAAGAAGGAAATCATGGCAACAATCCGGGCCGTTTCGGATGTTGAACTGCAAACCCTGCTGGAGAAGCGGTATCTGTGCTTCCTCTCGTGGGAGAAGATTGCGGTTGAGATGCATTACAGCATCCAGCACATATATCGGATGCACGATACGGCACTTGCTTGTGTGGCCGCCATCATGAGAGTAAATGAGAGAGATTGAGAGTCGCCTCTTATGATAGTATTATGATGGACAAAGTAAAACCTACGGAAGCCTTGTGGGAGCCCCTTTCCCGCAGGGCTTTTGTTATGCCCGGAAAGCGAGGTGATTATGTGCCAAGGAGCCCAAAGAAGCCCTGCGCTCACCCCGGCTGTCCAAGGCTTACTGATAGACGCTTCTGTCCGGAGCATGAGAAGCTAGACCGGGACCGTTACAACAAGTACGAGCGCAGCCCGGACGTCAACCGCAAATACGGTAGGGCTTGGAAGCGCATCCGTGACAGGTACGCAGCGGCGCACCCCCTGTGTGAGCAGTGCCTCAAGGAAGGCCGGTTGACACCGGTCGAGGAAGTTCATCATATTCTTCCTATTTCTCAAGGCGGCACACACGAGGCCAGCAACCTGATGAGCCTGTGCCAGTCGTGCCACACGAAGATCCATCACGAGCTCGGAGATCGGTGACCGTGGGGCGGGTCAAATCTCTACGACCTTTCTACCCGGACAACGGCGGAGGGTGTCACGCACAAAAACGGCAGTTCAAACGGGGTATTAAAAATTGTGAAAGAAGGTGATTTTATATGGCAAAGGACGGTACAAACAGAGGTGGCAGACGAGTTCGGGCCGGTGACAAGCCAATGTCCGTGGCAGAAAAATTGCAAAAAGGTCAGGCTGTTCGGCTAATGGAAAACGATATACCGTGCTTACGAGTGCGGAACTTGAGGCCGTTGACCTACCTGAGGGTGCAGTTGTTGAAGGTGCGGATATGCCAAAACCGGCAGACTATCTTTCGGCAAAGCAGAAGAACGGAGTGCCTCTCGGAGCAGATGAGATATACAAGGAAACTTGGTTGTGGCTTAAAGAGCGTGGTTGCGAACGGCTTGTCAATCCGAGATTGATTGAAGCGTATGCTCAGGCATTTGCAAGATACATTCAGCGTGAGGAGGCAACGAGCACCTACGGCTTGCTTGGAAAGCACCCGACCACGGGCGGAGTAATCTCGTCGCCGTTCGTACAGATGAGTCAGCAGTATCAGAAAAGTGCAAACCTTATCTGGTATGAGATTTACGATATTGTAAAGCAAAACTGCACGGTTCCGTTTGAGGATAACCCGAACGATACTATGGAGCTTTTGCTCAGAAGGAAGATAAAATGATGAACGAACAGAACGAATTGACACAATTTTTAAAAACACTTAAAAGATATAAACACAGGCTGAAAAGGCAGGAGTTTTTAACCTTGAGAGGACAGGCACTTCACGGTGACATAGCAGGAGCAAAGAAAGGCTTTTGTGTTTTGATGGAGGAAAGGAAAATGCAATATGAATAGAGTATCGGAGATGAACCTTGTTGACATAGACAAGCTGATTCCGTATGTGAATAACGCAAGGACACATTCAAAGGAGCAAATCAACAAGCTGAGAGCATCAATCAGAGAATTTGGCTTTATCAACCCCGTAATAATTGACAGAGATTATAATGTCATTGCCGGTCACGGCAGAATTATGGCATCAAAAGAAGAGGGCATTGATAAAGTGCCTTGTGTATTTGTAGACTACCTTACCGATGCACAAAAGAAGGCCTACATACTTGCCGACAACAGAATGGCTCTTGATGCCGACTGGGACGAGGAACTTTTGAAGGTAGAAATTGAATCACTGCAAGGTGCTGATTTTGATTTGAACCTGACCGGATTTGACGAAGCTGAGCTAATGGATATATTCGGCGATGATAACCAAAGCCATGCAAAAGATGATGACTTTGACCTAACCGCAGCACTTGAAAAGGCCTCGTTTGTTGAGAAAGGTGACGTCTGGACTGTTGGTAGGCATAGACTAATGTGTGGTGATGCAACATCAAGTGAAGATGTATCAACTCTTATGGGCAATACAAAGGCAAATCTTATACTGACTGATCCGCCGTATGGTGTATCTTTTAAGAGCTCATCAGGCTGACAATTCAGAATGACAGTATGAAAAACGAGGAGTTCTACAATTTTCTGCTTGCGTCATTTAAGTGTATGGCTGAACATCTTGAGAATGGAGGTTCAGCATATGTGTTCCATGCTGATACAGAGGGACTTAATTTCAGAAAGGCGTTTATTGATGCAGGCTTTCATCTTGCCGGTTGTTGCATCTGGGTGAAGGATAGTCTTGTTCTTGGTCGCTCTGATTATCAGTGGCAGCACGAGCCTGTACTTTATGGTTTTGTGCAGAACGGAAAGCATAAGTGGTACTCGGACAGAAAGCAAACTACAATCTGGAATTTTGACAAGCCAAAAAGAAATGCAAATCACCCAACATCAAAGCCACTTGATTTACTCAGCTATCCTATTGGCAATTCAACTCAGGAAAACGGTGTTGTGATCGACACTTTTGGAGGAAGCGGTTCAACTATGATGGCATGTGAACAGATGAACAGAATTTGCTATATGATGGAACTCGACGAAAAATACGCCTCAGTAATTTTAAGAAGATATGTTGAAAATACAAACAATGCAGAAGGTGTGTTTGTTGAAAGAAACGGTAGAAAAATCCCGTATACCGAGCTTGTGAAAGAGGTTGAAAGGGAATAGATATACACAATAATCTTGCAAAATGATTGTGCAGTAATCGTATTGATATATCCTTCAAAAAGAGCGAATATGTGTACAACAAAAGGAAATACACAATTACAAAAACGGAGGACACTATGAATACAAAGGCATTAAGACAAATCGAGGAAATGAAAAAGCAGACAATCGGCGTTGAGGTTGAGATGAACAACATCACAAGGAACAAAGCCGCAAAAATCGCAGCCGAGTTCTTCGGCACAGGCAGATTTGAAAACACAGCCGACAGAAACGGCTACTGCACTTGGTCAGCATATGACGAGCAAGGCAGGGAGTGGAAATTCCAAAAAGATGTCAGCATTGCGGGAATTGACAGTGAGAAATGCGAAATGGTCACACCGATTTTAAACTATTCAGACATTGAAACCTTGCAGGAGCTTGTAAGGATATTAAGAAAAGCGGGTGCAAAGAGCGACTCAACAAGAGGTTGCGGAGTACACATTCACATCGGTGCAAAAGGCCACACGGCAAAGACACTCAGAAACCTTGCAAACATTATGGCAAGCCACGAACAGCTTTTGATTGACGCTTTGAACCTTGACGAGGTCAGAGTAAGAAGATACTGCAGAACGGTTGACATAAGATTTTTAGAGCAGGTCAACAGAAGAAAGCCGAAAACAATGTCGGAGCTTGCCGATGTATGGTACAAGAGCCACGATGAAAACTACGGCAGAAGTCACCATTACAATGGAAGTAGATACCATATGCTCAACCTCCACGCAACCTTTACAAAGGGAACGGTTGAATTCAGACTTTTCCAATTTGACAAGCCATCAAACGGCAAACAGAACGGACTTCACGCAGGACAGCTAAAAAGCTACATTCAGCTTTGCTTGGCACTCAGCCAAATGGCAAAGGAAGTTAAGTCGGCAAGTGCAAAACCTCAGCAAACAGAAAATCCAAAATACGCAATGAGAACTTGGCTTTTGCGACTTGGTTTTATCGGTGACGAGTTCAAGACAGCGAGAGATGTGTTCACAAACAGACTTTCGGGCGACACGGCTTTTAGGAACGGCAGAGTTGCTTGAAGTGATTAGGTTAAATGCCCCACTGACCGCTTTGGCGGTCTTAAGGTGGTAGAAGAACATATCTTCGGAAAGGATTGATTTTATGAAAAGGTTATACATAGCCTACGGAAGTAACCTGAATGTAAGGCAGATGAAAACGAGATGCCCGAATGCGAAAATTCTCGGTACGGCAAAGATGAAAGGCTGGGAGTTGCTTTTCAAAGGGAGCAAGTCGGGTTCGTACCTTACGATTGAGAAAAAGGAAAACGGCATTGTGCCTGTGGTAATCTGGGAGGTAAGCGAATCCGATGAAAAAGCACTCGACCGTTATGAAGGCTATCCGACCTTCTACTACAAGAAGGACATCAAGGTGCAATACAAGGCATCAGAACAGGCAATCGCAGAACGGTTACCGCCTTCGCCTACATTATGCACGAGGAAAGGCAAATCGGTGTACCAACCTTTTCTACCTCAACACCTGCCTTGACGGTTACGATACCTTTTATTTTGACAAGCAGATACTTCTCAATGCCTATCACAAGTCAAAGGAGTTGTACGAAAATGACCGATAACCTTGTTCAGTTACGCACCTGTCCCCGTTGTGGCGGGGTTTATTCCGGACACGGTGCAGTTTCAAGGGCAGACAGTTTAACCGTCATCTGCCCCGACTGTGGCACACGAGAGGCCCTCGAAAGCATTGGTGTTGATGAGAAAGAGCAGGAGAAGATACTAAGGACTATCTATAACTCAGTTCATAGGTGTTGATTAGTTGATTTTGATTTGATATAATATTATCATAGATTTGAATAGAATAATTTAAATGTGGTGCATTTATGAAATTTAACTCTAAGGATTATATCAGTCAATTTTACTTTATGAAATATGATCATACAATCACTGATAGATATCGTCAAAAAGTATCAGCAAATTTGTGTTTGAAAGAACTGAAGATTGAAATATTAAACTCCGGTAATAAAGTAATAGCAGTCTTTGGATATCGTTTGGACTATGTTTTTGATACTCTTTTACCTTTGGTAAAATGGGAATTGTTTGAAAAAACAAGAGATATATCCGGATGGGATTTACCAAATAATTGGGGATATCGTGATGGCTGGGGATATAAATTCCTATGTATGAATGAAAGTGGTAAGCCACTTATACAAAATAATTTAGATGTATTATTTAACGAAAAAAATAAACCTGCATATGAAAAACTTTTAGATTGGATTATAAGAGAATACTCAGAAAAAAAGGAATTGAAAAAATATAAATTATTCTGGTAAGATTCCCTTCGGCTTGTATAAAATAAAAGTCAAATAGCATACCAAAAAATAGAATTATTAAGCATTGGTTAGAAATAACTGATGCTTATTTCTTTATTTTGACAATCAGATAGTTACCACCACTTTTTAGTGCAGAAAGTGTCGATTTTTTAAATTTTGTGCATTTCAGTGCATAAACTTGATTTTTTCACAAGTTTGTGCTGTGTCCCAAAATATTTTGAAAGAGATAGATTCTTCAAACTAAATATCAACGCACAAAAAGGCATCACATATGTGGTGTCTTTTCTTATGCCGTGAGGAGGTGAGATTTTGAGAAAGCTGAAGAAGTACAAGCCTACAAAATTTAGGGCTAAGGGCAGTTACTATGACGAGGAGAGTGCAGATTTTGCTGTTGCTTTTATTGAAAGCCTATGTCACACCAAAGGCACATGGGCAGGTAAGAAATTTGAACTTATCGACTGGCAGGAACAGATTATTCGTGACCTGTTCGGCACACTCAAGCCAAACGGCTATCGGCAGTTTAACACTGCCTACATTGAAATTCCTAAAAAGCAGGGCAAGTCTGAACTTGCCGCCGCTGTCGCCCTTTTACTGACCTGCGGTGACGGTGAACAGCGAGCCGAGGTTTACGGTTGTGCAGCCGACCGTCAACAGGCGAGTATCGTATTTGAGGTTGCCGCCGATATGGTGCGTATGTGTCCCGCACTTAGCAAGCGTGTAAAAATTCTTGCGTCGCAGAAACGAATAATCTATATTCCGACAAATTCATTCTATCAAGTATTGTCAGCCGAAGCTTATTCAAAGCACGGTTTTAATATTCACGGTGTTGTGTTTGATGAACTGCACACCCAGCCTAACAGAAAGCTATTTGATGTTATGACAAAAGGCAGTGGTGACGCACGAATGCAACCTCTCTATTTTCTGATCACAACAGCTGGTACGGACACACATTCAATCTGCTATGAAACTCATCAGAAAGCAAAAGATATTTTAGAGGGCAGAAAAATCGACACGACCTTTTATCCTGTAATTTACGGTGCTGATGAGAGTGATGACTGGACAGACCCGAAGGTGTGGAAAAAGGCCAATCCTTCACTCGGCATTACGGTAGAAATTGACAAGGTGCAGACAGCATGCGAATCGGCAAAGCAAAATCCGAGTGAAGAGAATTCATTTCGACAGCTACGCCTCAATCAATGGGTAAAGCAGGCAGTTCGTTGGATGCCGATGGACAAATGGGATAAGTGTACCTTTGCAGTCAATGAAGATGATCTTCGTGGACGAATATGCTACGGAGGTCTTGACCTTTCAAGCACAACGGATATTACCGCATTTGTGCTTGTATTTCCTCCGCTTGATGAAGAGGATAAGTATGTTATTCTTCCGTATTTTTGGATACCCGAGGATACGCTTGATTTGCGTGTAAAGCGTGACCATGTTCCGTATGATGTGTGGGAGCGACAGGGATATTTGCAGACCACGGAGGGTAATGTTATTCACTACGGCTACATAGAAAAATTCATTGAAAAGCTCGGTGAGAGATTTAACATTCGAGAGATTGCATTTGACCGTTGGGGTGCGGTTCAGATGGTACAGAACCTTGAAGGTATGGGATTTACCGTTGTTCCCTTCGGTCAGGGATTTAAGGATATGTCACCACCCACAAAGGAGCTTATGAAACTAACTCTTGAACAGAAAATCGCACACGGCGGTCACCCTGTACTCCGCTGGAATATGGATAACATATTTGTCAGAACTGACCCGGCCGGCAACATAAAGGCAGACAAAGAAAAATCCACGGAGAAAATTGACGGTGCGATTGCTACAATTATGGCACTTGACAGAGCAATTCGTTGTGGAAACAATAACTGTGCATCGGTTTATGATGACCGAGGATTGTTGTTTATATGACATCAGTCAATTTTTATGCAGATATATATGAGCATAAAAAGTAAATATATTTTTCAAAGCATCTCAAAAGAGGTGTTTTTCTTTTGCCCATTTTACGAAAGAGTGGTGATTTTATGGGTATTTTAAGCGGTTTGTTTCACTCACGGGATAAGCCGAAAAACAGCACATCTGGCAGTGGTTACCGATTTTTCTATGGTCAGAGCAGTGCTGGCAAATGTGTAACAGAAAGAAGTGCAATGCGGATGACTGCGGTATATGCCTGCGTAAGAATTTTGTCAGAGGCGGTTGCAGGACTTCCTCTCCACCTTTACAGATACAATTCTGACGGGAGCAAAGAAAAGGCGCTTGAACATCCGTTGTATTTTCTTTTGCACGATGAGCCTAATCCCGAAATGACTTCATTTGCTTTTAGAGAAACCTTGATGACTCATCTGCTTTTGTGGGGCAATGCTATGCACAAATCATAAGAAATGGCAAGGGCGATGTTGTTGCCTCTATCCTCTTATGCCGAACAGAATGGCAGTTGACAGAGATAAAAGCGGTAATCTTTACTATCAGTACAACACAAGCTCCGATGACGCAAGAACAATGAAAGGTGCAACGGTAAGGCTTTCACCGTATGAGGTTTTGCATATTGCCGGACTTGGATTTGACGGACTTGTCGGATACTCGCCTATTGCAATGGCAAAGAACGCAATCGGTCTTGCCATTGCGCCGAGGAATACGGTAGTAAGTTCTATGCAAACGGTGCGTCACCCAGCGGTGTGCTTGAACATCCGGGTACGCTTAAAGACCCATCCAAGGTTCGTGATTCGTGGAATGCCGCCTTTGCGGGAAGCGGCAACAGTCATAGAGTTGCCGTGCTTGAGGAGGGACTGAAGTACACACCGATTTCAATTTCACCGAACGAGGCGCAGTTCCTCGAAACCAGAAAATTTCAGATAGATGAGATAGCTCGAATTTTCAGAGTGCCTCCGCATATGGTGGGTGACCTTGAAAAATCGAGCTTTTCTAATATTGAACAGCAGTCACTTGAATTTGTGAAGTACACACTTGAGCCGTGGATAGTGCGTTGGGAGCAGTCAATTTTCCGCTCCTTACTTTCAAGAAATGAAAAAAGTTCGTACTTTGTGAAGTTTAATGTTGACGGACTTCTGCGTGGTGACTACGCAAGCAGAATGAGTGGCTATGCAACGGCAAGGCAAAACGGCTGGATGTCGGCAAACGATATACGAGAGCTTGAAAATCTCGACCGTATTTCTGACGAGGAGGGTGGAAATCTGTATCTCGTGAATGGCAGTATGACAAAGCTGAGCGATGCGGGGGCTTTTGCTGAAAAGAATAATGAAAAGGAGGAAAATACAAATGGCGAAAAGGTTCTGGAATTGGAAAAATCATACAGAAGAAAATGAAACTGTACAAAGAGTTCTTGAACTTAACGGAACTATTGCAGAAGAAAGTTGGTTTGACGATGATGTAACACCGCAGATGTTTAAAAATGAGCTTTTTACAGGAAGTGGTCCCGTTACAATTTGGCTTAATTCTCCGGGTGGAGATTGCGTTGCGGCAAGTCAGATTTATTCAATGCTTATGGATTATCCACATGATGTGACGGTTAAAATTGATGGTATTGCTGCAAGTGCGGCCTCGGTTATTGCAATGGCTGGTACAAGGGTGTGTATGGCACCTACCGCCCTTATGATGATTCACAATCCGGCAACAACCGCCTTTGGTGACCATAGAGATATGTCAAAGGCGATTGAGATGCTTGATGAGGTCAAGGAGAGCATTATAAATGCTTATGAATTACGCACGGGGCTTTCATATACGCAACTTTCGCATATGATGGATGAAACCACCTGGATGAATGCAAAGAAGGCTGTTGAACTTGGTTTTGCCGACGACATTCTTAAGGACGATAAGAAGACCGCTGAAACGGAAGGGTATTCTTTTTCCGAAGATGCGGTTGAGAGGGCACTCATTAACAAAATCAAGAATAAGCATTCTGTTGGCAAGACAGGACGAAAAGTTGATGAGTTAAAGATGCAACTTTACAAAAAGTTACTTTAATAAGGAGAAGTTAACATGACTATTACAGAATTAAGAGAAAAAAGGGCAAGGCTCTGGAATACTATGGAGGGCTTTCTTGATACACACAGAAATGATATGGGTGTATTGAAGGCGGAGGACGATGCGACGTACTCGAATATGGAGGATGAGCTTGATAGCCTTACAAATGAAATTCACAGAATGGAACGCAGAGAGGTGCATGAAAAGGAACTTAACAAAGCGGTAAATACGCCGATTGTCACCACACCGGTTGACAATAAGCCTGAAAGGACAGGCAGGGCAAGTGATGAATACAGAGAGGATTTTCAGAATCATCTTCGTGGCAGAGCACAGGTTCACAATGTACTCTCTGAGGGTACAGACGCTGACGGTGGTTTTCTTGTTCCCACGGAATTTGAAACAAGCATTGTTTCTGCACTTGAGGAGGAGAATATTATACGCTCTCTTGCGAAGGTAATCACAACCCAGCATGAACGCAAAATTCCGATTGCCACGGGTCATTCTGTTGCTCAGTGGACGGCCGAGAATGCGGCGTACACGGAAAGTAATCCAACCTTTGGACAGAAGCAGCTTGACGCATTTAAACTTACAGATCTTTGTAGGGTAAGTACAGAGCTTTTACAGGATTCAGCCTTTGATATTGAGGATTACCTTATGAAAGAATTTGCAAGAGCCTTCGGTATTGCTGAAGAGGAGGCATTCTGCGTTGGCACAGGTACAAATCAGCCAACAGGTATTTTTACGGTCAAAGGTGGTGAAGTTGGTGTTACGGCTGCTGGTGCAACTGCAATTACTGCTGATGAAGTTATCAGCCTTGTGTATTCACTCAAATCACCGTACAGAAGAAATGCAAAGTTTCTTATGAATGACTCTACCGTTGCAATTCTCAGAAAACTCAAGGATAACAACGGTGCGTATCTCTGGCAACCGTCAGTACAGGCTGATCAGCCGGATAAGCTTCTTGGCTATGACCTTTACACAACACCGTATGCACCTGTTGCAACAACAAATTCACTCCCTATTGCCTTTGGCGATTTTTCAAATTACTGGATTGGCGACAGAGGTTCAAGAACGGTACAGCGACTTAATGAATTGTATGCTACCAATGGTCAGATTGGTTATGTATCTACTGAGAGAGTTGACGGTAAGGTAATTCTTACAGAGGGTATCAAACTCTTACAGATGAAAAAATCCTGAGGTGATGAAATTAGTGAATGAACTGCTTGAAAAAGTAAAGCAAAATCTCATACTTGAACATTCTGAGGACGATGCACTTCTTGAGCAGTACATCACTGCATCGGTTTCCTATGCCGAAAGCTATCAACACATTGATGAGGGTTACTACTCCACACACGCAATGCCTGCAACTACCGAGCAGGCAGTTATTATGCTTGCGAGCCATTTCTACGAAAGCAGAGATGGCTCAACGGGCGGATTCTTTGCTGACAGCACAAACGCATCGGCTCAGGTGTGGAACACGGTCAATCTGCTTTTAAGGCTTGACAGAAACTGGAAGGTGTAGCTATGAGTTTTGGAAACATGAACACACCTGTTGAAATTATGAAAAAGGTGATTGAAACCGATGATGAGGGCTTTAAGAATGAAAGACTGAAAACAGTAGCAAGCGTGAGAGCATATCGTGAGGGCAGACACGGCAGTGAACGGTGGGCGAATATGGCGACATTTTCCGTTGCGACTGATCTGTTTCGTCTGAGGTGTATTCCGCACATTGAGGTTACAACCGATATGCTCATCCTTTGTGACGGAAAGCGGTTTGAAATCACCTCTGTTGAGAATGTAAAAGGCAGAGGAATGTATCTTGAAATTCTCGCAAAGGAGGTTGAAGCAAGTGGCTAGATGCACAATGAAAATGCCGGAGGAGTTTTTACTCAAAATTTCAAGACTTGGGAACAAAACCGATGATGTGTGCGGAAGGGTACTCAATGCCGGTGCTGAGGTTGTTCTGAAAAAGGTGAGAACAAATCTCAGAAATGTCATCAGCAAGGACACAAAAACGCAGTCACGCTCAACGGGTGAGCTTGAACGCTCACTCGGTGTGTCCCCTGTTTTGTCGGACAAGAACGGCAATTTGAATATCAAAATAGGCTTTTCAGAGCCGAGAACAAATGACGAGAGTAATGCAAAAATTGCGAGCATAATTGAATACGGCAAAAGCGGTCAGCCACCAAAGCCGTTTATGAAACCCGCAAAATCAGCGTCACGCAAGGAGTGTATGACAGTTATGATTAACACGCTTGATGAGGAGGTAAGAAGCATATGAGTTTGCTTGCTGAAATCAAGAGTATTGCAGAGGGATTGAACATCAAGGTTGAAACAGGTGTTTTTTCAGGCAAAGTACCTGACGAATACATTGTTCTCACTCCGCTTTCGGACGGCTTTGATATGCACTGCGACAATATGCCGACCTTTGACAGACAGGAAGTGAGAATTTCTATATTTTCAAAGGGTAATTATTCTGCACTTAAATACAAGCTTGTGACCGCTCTTTTTCAAAGTGATATTTCAATAACCGACAGGCTGTATATCGGTTACGAGAGCGACACGGGCTATCATCACTATGCTATTGACGCATTAAAAACTTATGAACTGGAGGAGATAGATTATGGCAACAATCGGACTTGATAAGCTGTATTACGCAAAAATCACGGAGGACTCTGACGGAAACGAAACCTATGACACACCTATTCCGCTTGCAAAGGCGATGAGTGCGGAACTTTCGGTAGAGCTTGCCGAGGCGACACTCTATGCAGATGACGGTGCATCGGAAATTGTAAAGGAATTTCAGAGCGGTACGCTTACACTCGGTATTGACAACATCGGAACAGCCGTTGCAGAGGATTTGACCGGTGCGACAATCGACAAAAACAAGGTGTTGGTTTCCGCATCTGAGGACGGAGCACCGCCCGTTGCAATCGGTTTTCGTGCAAAGAAAGCGAACGGCAAGTATCGTTACTTCTGGCTTTACAGAGTGAAGTTTGGCATTCCTGCAACCAATCTTACCACAAAGGGCGAAAGCATCGAGTTTTCCACTCCGTCAATCGAGGGTACTGTGACAAGGAGAAACAAGCCTGACACGCAGGGCAAGCACCCGTGGAAAGCTGAAATTTCAGAGGACGATACAGGGGTCGCAAGCGATACAATCAGCGGTTGGTACACTCAAGTGTATGAGCCGACCTATGCTGAATAAATACGGAGGTGCGTTATGACTGACAGAGGAAGTATTATTAAAATTGGTGAAAACGATTATGAGCTTATTCTCACAACAAGGGCAACAAAGGAAATTGCCAAAAGATACGGCGGACTTGAAAACCTCGGTGACAGGCTTATGAAAAGTGAAAATTTTGAAATGGCACTTGATGAAATCATCTGGCTTATCACCTTGCTTGCAAACCAGAGTGTTATGATTTACAATCTGAAAAATCCGAACAGCAAAAAGCCTTTGCTTTGTGAGGACGAGGTTGAGCTTTTAACCTCACCGTTTGACCTTGCTGAATACAAGAATGCAATTATGGACTCAATGCAGAAAGGCACAAAGCGAAACATTGAAAGTGAGCAAATCTCAAAAAACACGAAAGTCGGGTAACAGACGCTGAGCTGTTCACCCGACTTCTTTATTACGGACTTGCTCACCTAAATCTTTCGCAGGAAGAAGTGTGGCTCATGCCGTTCGGACTTTTGCTTGATTTGTGGGAGTGCCATAAGCAGTATAACGGAATCACAAACCCGAAAAGAAATTTGACGATTGATGATGTTATACCGTTAGGAATTTGATTTTATGCCTTGAGGAGGTGAGAATATGGCGGATAGTTTTGGACTTAAGCTTGGCATTGAGGGCGAAAAGGAATTTAAAAAGTCGCTTGCTGAAATCAATCAGAGCTTTAAGGTGCTCGGCTCTGAGATGAAGCTTGTGTCCTCGCAGTTTGATAAGAATGACAATTCCGTTCAGGCTTTGTCTGCAAGAAATACGGTTCTTAATAAGGAGATTGATGCACAAAAGCAGAAGATTGAAACCTTGCGACAGGCACTTGCAAATGCATCAGAGTCCTTTGGTGAAACCGACAGAAGAACACAAAGCTGGCAAATTCAGCTTAACAATGCCGAGGCATCACTCAACGGTATGGAGCGTGAACTGAACAGTAATAATTCTGCACTTGAACAGGCAAAGACGGATATTGAGGGTACAGAAAAATCTCTTGAAAAGGTTGACGGTCGGCTTGATGATACTGCCAAGAGTGCTGACGACATGGGCGATGAAATCAAGGACGCAGGCGACAAGGCGGATAAGTCGAAGGAGAGATTTTCAAAGCTTGGTTCGGTACTCAAGGGTGTCGGTGTGGCAATGGGTGCGGTTGTTACTGCGGCTGCCGCAACTGCCGTTAAGCTCGGCAAGGAGGTAGTTATTGCCTATGCCGACTATGAACAGCTTGTCGGCGGTGTTGATACACTTTTCAAGGGCTCATCGCAGAAACTGCAAAGCTACGCATCTAATGCCTATAAAACGGCAGGCCTTTCTGCAAATGACTACATGGAAACCGTTACAGGCTTTTCCGCAAGCCTCATTCAGTCGCTTGGCGGTGATACGGACAAGTCGGTAAAGTATGCAGATATGGCAATCACGGATATGGCAGATAACGCAAACAAGATGGGTACGGATATGTCGCTCATTCAGAATGCATATCAGGGATTTGCAAAGCAAAATTACACCATGCTCGATAACCTTAAACTCGGCTACGGCGGTACTAAAGAGGAAATGCAAAGACTTCTCTCTGACGCAGAAAAAATATCGGGCGTTAAGTATGACATTTCGTCATATGCCGATGTGGTCGATGCAATCCATGTTATGCAGGAGAGTATGGATATTGCCGGTACTACTGCAAAAGAGGCGGAGGGTACAATTTCGGGTTCGGTTAATGCGTTGAAATCCTCGGTCACAAACCTTGTGGTAGGATTTGGTGACGCAAACGCTGACCTCGGTGAGTTGTGTGAAAATGTTGTAACGGCATTTCAGACCGTGCTTGAAAACATCTCGCCTATTGTGGAAAATCTCGTCTCAGCCTTGCCGATAGTCATTACCACACTGCTTGAATCGGCAGGTGAAATGCTCCCCACGGTTCTGGAAACTCTTGCAGAATTGTTTGCACAGGTGCTTGAGGGATTGCTTCAGCTTTTGCCACAGCTGATTCCCGTTGCGGTGTCAGCCTTATTAACAATTACAAATGCAATTGTTGAAAATCTGCCCTTGCTGATTGAGTCGGCAACCTTGCTCGTAGCAACTCTCGTACAGGGCCTTGCAGATGCACTGCCTACTTTAATTCCTACTGCGGTCAATGCGGTTATGACGATTGTACAGGGACTTCTGGACAGCTTGCCGTCAATTCTTGACGCAGGACTTGAACTTGTGTCAGCACTTGCACAGGGTATTCTTGATGCACTTCCCGACCTCATATCTAAACTGCCTCAGATTATCATGGGCATAGTTACATTTCTTTTAAATTCAATACCGCAAATCATACAGACAGGCATTAAGCTGCTGACCTCTCTTGTCGGTGCTTTGCCCGATATTATCACATCAATAGTCAAGGCAATTCCGCAGATTATCAACGGAATTATAAATGCGGTAATAAATTCAATTCCGCAGATTATTCAGGCAGGCATTGACTTGCTCATTTCACTTGTCAAGGCTCTGCCCACCATCATAGTCACAATCGTGAATGCAATCCCCGACATCATTTCGGGCATTGTTAATGCTCTTATTGACAATATTCCGGCAATAATTCAGGCGGGTATTGATTTGTTGATTTCGCTTGTTAAGAATCTGCCGACTATCATTAAGGAAATTGTAAAGGCGGTACCTAAGATTATTGAAGGCATTGTAAAGTCCTTTGGTTCACTTATGTACAAGATTGTTGAAATTGGCGGTAACATTGTAAAAGGCTTGTGGGACGGTATCTGCGGTCTTGCATCGTGGCTCTGGGATTCAGTCAGCGGTTGGATTTCGGGTATCTGGGACGGCATCTGCGACTTTTTTGGCATTCACTCACCATCAAAGGAAATGGCATGGGTCGGCGAAATGCTCGTCAAGGGTCTTGCCGGCTCTATTGACAAGAACGGTGATATGGCTGTTCGTGCCGCCGAGGGTATGAGCAGTGATGTTTCAAGTGTTATGAACTCACTTGCTGATGATATGAAAACTGCTTTGCCGACTGATTTCAGCATTGACGGAAATGTTAAAGGATTGGTTGATAATTCAAATTCTGCTGCTTTCGGCAAGAGCGGTCTTTCGCTTGTGCTGAATATTGCAAATTTTAACAACTACTCAAATGACGATATTTCTCAGCTTACAAACGAGATTATGGAAACTGCAGGTCAGTTTGCCAAAAGGAAAGGAATGGTATTTGCGTGAACTATTTTGAATACAACGGCATCAGGTCATCTGATATGGGGCTTCATATACAGAGAAAGAATGTGTACTCCTCGCCAAAGTATGACTCTTCCTTTGTGTCAATCCCCGGTCGCAATGGTAATTTGATTGTACCGAATCGCAGATATGAAAATACACAGGTGAGCTATTCTGTATATCTGTCTGCAAAGAACAGTCAACAGCTTGCTGACAGCATTACAAAAATCAAGGCATGGCTGTATGCACAGCCCGACAGGTATCACATACTAAAGGACAGCTATGACAAAAGATTTTTCAGATATGCTCTTTTTAACTCCTCGCTTGACATTGAAGATGAGCTTAACAAAATCGGTGTGTTTACCGTAAGCTTTAACTGCAAGCCGTTTAGATATGACATTGATGGTGAGTTACCGCACAGTATTGATGTGGTGCTGAATTTTCCGTATATGATTTTTTGCAGAATGGACGGTTCAAAGCTGGAAAACGACTGGAGCAACCGTTGGAATCAGACGGCAGACCTTGTTGTGCCGAGTGGTAAGAATATGTTTGTACTGAATACAAATTCGTGGACAGACGGCTACTGGGACTACTATTCAGATGCCGATAAGAGCAGAATATATCTTAAGGTAAACGAAAACTGGAAAAAGGAGAATGCAAGGTTTGCCCTATATACATTTATCAGTGACGAAACCGCATGGCATTCTCTCGAGAAGGTCAGCGAGGATATTTACAGAGTGACCTTGCCGTCAAAGGGTGAAACCGTACTTGTGAATCCGTACAGCTTTGAGAGCAGACCGCTTATTCATCTTAACGGCAACGGTGCGGGTACGCTTACCATTGATAACGAAAACGGCAGGCATGAATGGACTTTCAACAATATTGATGAGTTCATTGAGATTGACAGCGAAAAGATGTGCTTTTACAAGGACAACACGCTGAAAAATGATACGGTTACAGGCACGGGTTTTCCTTTGCTTGTAAGGGGTGAAAACAGGTTTATTCTCGGCGGTGGCATAACAGACGGTTCAGTATTTCCAAGGTGGTGTTCGTTATGATGCCGATTTTATACAGAGCAGATGAAACCGAGTTTGACACCTACGGAATCGGTGTGCTGTCGGACTGCACCTTTTGCAAAGTTACAGAGGAGAGAAACGGTGCGTTTGAATGTGTGATGAAATATCCTCTGCACGGTGCATTGTTTGATGAGATTAAAAACGACAGGGTTATACTCGTTAAGCCGAATGACACATCAAGGTCACAGCCGTTTCGCATATACAGAATTACAACACCGATGAACGGCATCATCACAGTGTATGCACAGCATATGTCATATGATTTGTCGGGCATTGGCGTGTTGTGCTTTGAGAGCAAATCGGTTTCACCACAGCTTGCACTCGAGAGGATTTTTTCAAGCACCTCATCACAGCACAGCTTTAATTGCAAAACCGACCTTTCTGCACCTAGGGCATTTTCAGTCGACAGGCCGATGAGCGTTCGTGCTGTTCTGGGCGGTACGGAAGGTTCAGTCCTTGATGTGTGGGGCGGTGAATACGAATGGGATATGCTTGATGTCATTCTCCACTCAAAGCGTGGTAAGGACAACGGTGTGGTGATTGAATACGGCAAGAACCTCACCTCACTTGAGCAGGACAATGATTTTTCATCGGTATATACACACCTTTTGCCCTATGCGGTTGTAAAGAACGGTGATACCGAAAATGTGGTTACTCTTTCGGAAGCCGTACTTCCTGTTGTCGAAAAATATGCGGGAGAGAAAACCTTAATCAAGGACTTTTCGTCCTTCTTTAAGGACGGAGAAACCGTTACCGAGGACACACTTCGAGAAAAGGCGAAGTCATACATCAAACAGAATCCGTTCGGTGACGAAACTCCCACGGTGAAGGTGTCGTTTGAACCGCTATGGCAACAGCCCGAATATTCGCAGTTCCTCGAAAAGGTGAACCTCTGCGACACAGTGACCGTCAGACACGCAGATATGAATATTGAGGTAAAGACGAAGGTTATTGAAACCGTATATGACGCACTGGCCGAGAAATATTCATCAATCACACTCGGAACGGCAAAATCAAACTTTGTGAATACGGTTGCAGAAATCAAAAGTACAACCGATAAAATCAAAAAGGAAACCGACAGCTTTCCGTTACTTATGAATACTGCTATTAAAAATGCCACTTCGCTGATTTCAGGTCAGCAAGGTGGCTTTGTTGTTATGCACACGGATTCTGTTACAGGCAAGCCGTATGAACTTTTGATTCTTGACAACGAAAATCTGTACGATGCAAGGAATGTGTGGCGGTGGAATGTCGGTGGCTTAGGTTTTTCAAAGAGTGGATACAACGGCCCGTATGAAACTGCGATTACGGCTGACGGAAAAATCGTGGCAAACTTTATCACAAGCGGAACGCTTATGGCAAACATCATCAAGGCGGGAGTAATCAGTTCGGCTGATAAATCCTCGTGGTGGGATTTGGAGAGCGGTGAGGTTCACCTCAGTGCATATACAAAAACAGAGGATACCGACAAACTCAGCGACAGTATTGCTGAAATTACGGAAAGGACATCAACACTTGAACAGACCGCAGAGGACATTTCCTTTAAAATCAACGAGCAGTCCACGGGCGGAAAGAACTATCTTTTAAACTCATCGGCTCTCAACGGACTTTCGGATGATTGGGAGTATTCGGGATTGGTCACTGTACTTTCCGATACAGATGTAATCAGTCATACCTCTTCGGGTTCTGCTTTTGTACTCGGTGCGGAAAGCACCTTGTCGCAAAGTGTGTATAACTCGGTTGCCGACAGATCCTTTGTGCTGTCACTCAGAGCAAAGAAAAGCTATTCACAGCTTAGTGCATATATGTATGTTCAGTACAACGGAGTTAAAAGAGAATATCTTTTTAATACAAAGGACAGCTTTGACTGGACGGATTTTTCGGTTGTACTTCCAGATGTATCAGACGGTGAGATTACAGTATTTATTTACAGCCGTGGTTCTTCCCTTAAGGTAAGCGACCTTATGCTACTGACGGAAGTATTATCAAACACTGGTCGCCTGCACCGAACGAGATATACACAAACGAGGTAAAGATTGACCGCAAAGGCATTGAGGTTTCAAACAGCAAGTCCTCGCAGAAAACAGTAATTACAAACACTGAATTTTCCGGCTACTACAACGGTGAAAAGATATTCACACTAAACAAGGACGAAACTCAGACGAAGAAAACCACAGTTGACGGTGAGCTTACAATCGGCAGAACAAAGCTGATTCCGATGACGGACAGCTCGCAGGGACTCAACATTGTAATTCTTGATTAGGAGGCAATATGGCAAAGACAACGGTTGTCAATAGAATTGACACGATTTACATAGATACGGAAAATCCGACCGTATCAGTAAACACAACGGTAAATGACGCAGGTCTTAAACACAACATTACGATTACCATACGAGGTATTCCGATAACTGGCATATCGGGACTTGCGTGGAACAAGGGGACAGCAAACAGGATTATTACCATCCTACGGACAGCAGAACGGGTATTCTCAAGGCAATGTATGAGGACAAAAGCATTACGGCAAAGCTAACGGTCACCACATACAAGGGTTCAACCTATGTAGCATTTCTGAAAGGAATTGTCAGATTACCACCACATCGCACAGCTCAAGGCCTGTAATTAACGGGTTTATCTATCTTGACACCAATTTAAAGACCACTGCCGTTACGGGCAACTCAAAGCTGTTTATTCAGAACTATTCAAATCTCAAGGTTACTCCCCTTACGGCAAAACCGAGGAATGAATCGAAGATTACAAGCTACACGGTAAGCTGTAACGGTGTGAGCAAGTCAAGCACTACGGCAAAGGAGCTGAACCTCGGCACTGTTGCAAAAAGCGGTGATGTGGTGGTTATGGTCACGGTTACGGACTCAAGAGGTTACACAACGAGCATTAAAAAGACGATTACCGTTATTCCGTACAGCAGTCCGAATCTCAGTACGATTACACTAAGACGAACAAATGAGATTGAGTCGGAAATCCAGCTTATTTTCAACGGTTCATACTCACCAATCACAATTGACGGGGTAAATCACAATCAGCTTTTATCCTTTCGCTACCAATACAAGAGGACAAGTGATGCAAACTACGGAAATTTTGTTGACATTTTAAGCAACCTTAAAATGAACGACACAAGCTATTCGTACTCAAATCTTCAGCTTATGAATCTTGATGTGAATATGTCATATGACTTTCATATTGAAATCCGTGATGCTATGGAAAAGTCGGTTATTACAGACCTGTACTATTTAATTCCGCAGGGCACACCGCTTGTATCTTTACGCAAACAAAAGGTAGGCATTAACAATCCAAACCCACAATCCGCACTTGATGTGACGGGTGAAATACATATGAACGGCTTTCCTGTTATGGGCATTATACAGACCTCTGTTGAGGACGATGTCAGCCTTAACAGTCTTACAACGCAGGGTATTTATTTCAGACGAAGAGTACCGCAGGAGAATATGAACTATCCGGCACTTGTATTCGGTATGCTTGAAGTATTTTCTTGCAGTACAAATCTTGTGATACAGAGATATACGGCAAGGGACACTCCGTTTGATGTATATATCCGTTCAAAGGTGAATTCAAGCTGGAGCAAGTGGGTTAAAAAATAGACACAGGAGGTATTTATGAAACAGATTTGGAACAGCATTCAGACTGCATTCATCGCACTTGGAGGAACACTCGGGTGGTTTCTCGGAGGTGCAGACGGCTTTCTGTATGCACTCATTGCATTTGTAGTTATCGACTACATTACAGGAATGATGTGTGCCTTTGCCGACAGAGAGCTTTCGAGCAAGGTTGGTTTTAAAGGCATTTGCAGGAAGGTGATTATCTTTCTGCTTGTGGGGGTGGCGAATCTTCTTGATGTGTACATTATCGGCACGGGCAGTGTGCTGAGAACGGCAGTGATTTTCTTCTATCTCTCAAATGAGGGCTTGTCACTGCTTGAAAACGGAGCACATCTGGGACTTCCCATTCCCGAAAAGATTAAAAATGTGCTTGCACAATTACACCACAGAAGTGAAAAGGAGGACGACTGAATGTCATACACAAACAGCAAATTAGTTAGCTACACAAAAATTTCACCAAACAGAAACATCAATCGCAATCACAAGATTGATACAGTTTCAATTCACTGCGTTGTCGGACAGTGTTCTGTTGAAACTCTCGGTTCAATCTTTGCGTCCGCAAGCAAGGAGGCAAGCTCAAACTACGGTATCGGTTATGACGGCCGTATCGGAATGTATGTAGAGGAAAAGGATCGCAGCTGGTGTACTTCGTCTGCATCAAACGATAACCGAGCAATCACCATTGAGGTTGCGTCCGATACCTACCACCCATACAGAGTAAATGATGTTGCGTACAAGTCTTTGATTAAACTGCTTGTTGATATCTGCAAAAGAAACGGCATCAAAAGGCTTGTGTGGTCAACAAACAAGTCAGAGAGAATGAACCACCTTAACGGCTGCAATATGACGGTTCACAGGGATTATGCGAACAAGTCCTGCCCGGGTGATTATCTCTACAATCTTCACGGACAGATTGCAAAGGAGGTGAACGCTCAGCTTGGCTTAGGCAGTTCAAAACCTGTGACATCAAAGAAAACTCTCTATCGTGTACGCAAAAGCTGGAAGGACGCAAAGTCGCAGAAGGGTGCTTTTTATGACCTTTCAAATGCAAAGAAATGTGCCGACAAAAACAGCGGTTACTCTGTCTTTGATGAAAACGGAAAGACCGTTTATACACCAAAGTCATCCGGCAAAAAGTCAGTTGATGCCATTGCAAGAGAGGTAATTCAGGGCAAATGGGGCAACGGCGCAGACCGCAAAAACCGCCTCACCAAAGCCGGCTATAACTACAACACCGTTCAGAAAAGAGTAAACGAGATTTTATCTTAACAGACAATAGAACATTATTTTAACAAAGCCAAATCCCCATCGAGGAAGTTTTATTCCTTGATGGGGATTTTTTCGCTCAAAACCTCTGTTTATCTCCAGTGGAAAGTGAATAACAAAAAAACGGAGGTAGTATTATGCAGAATGAAGTGAGAACAGTATTCCAGACAACAGATGTTGAGTCACATTTAAAAATGTCTGCAAAGCCGTTGACAGATGCGGAGCTTTTACAGGACTACAACTATGTTATGGCGCAGAGGGTAGCTAAGGATATGCTTGAAAAAGGACTTATCTCGTTGGAAGAATTCAACAAATTAACAAAGAAAAATCGTGACACATTCTCTCCATTTTTAGCCGAGATTATGCCGAAAACAACTTGACAATTGTGACATTTAGAGTGATGTATATACAAGTGAAATGGGAGGTGAGTTATCATGAAAAAGGTTACGAAAATTGACAAAATTCAACCTGCAAAAAATGCCGAGGATAAACTGCGTGTTGCAGCTTACTGCCGAGTTTCAACGGCGACTGATGCACAACTTGAAAGCTTGGAAGCACAAAAGAGCCATTATGAAAACTACATCAATTCACGAGATGATTGGTGCTTTGCGGGTGTGTACTACGATGAGGCATAACAGGCACAAAGGCAAGTAAAAGGCTGGAACTTATGCGGCTTTTAGCTGATTGCAAGGCAAAGAAAATTGATTTTGTAATTACAAAGTCAATCAGCCGCTTTTCAAGAAACACTATGGATTGTCTGGAAATTGTGAGAACACTTCTCAACCTGAATATTCCGGTATATTTTGAAAAGGAAAATATAAATACCGGCTCTATGGAAAGCGAGCTCTTTCTGTCAGTTCTCAGCACAATGGCTGAGGGCGAATCCGCTTCTATTTCATCAAACAACAAATGGTCAATTAAAAAGCGTTTTGAAAACGGAACTTACAGATTAAGCAGTGCACCTTATGGTTATAAGCTTGAATCAGGTGGACTGCAAGTTGTTCCTGAACAGGCAGATATTGTAAAGCGAATATTCAGAGAACTGCTTTCAGGTAAAGGAATGTACTCAATTGCTAAGAAGTTGAACGCTGAACAGGTGCCAACGCAAAAGGTGGAAGGTGGACATCGACAAGTGTGCACAATATTCTTACGAATGAAAAATATACAGGTGATTGCATTTTTCAGAAGACCTATGCCGACAGTAATTTTAATCGTCATATAAATAACGGAGAGCTTAACAGGTACTTAATACAGAATCATCATGAGGCAATTATCAGTCACGAGGATTTTAATGCTACCGCTGCACTTATTGAACAAAGGGCTGCCGAAAAGGGAATAGAAAGCGGTAGTGATAAATATCAGCAGAGATATGCTTTTTCCGAAAAGCTTATTTGTGGTGAGTGCGGAAATACCTTTCGCAGAAGAATTCATAAGGGCAAGTACAATAGCTATGTTGCGTGGGTGTGCAATACTCACCTGTCTGATACTAACAGGTGCTCAATGCTGTTTGTAAGAGATGATGCGTTAAAGCTTGCGTTTGCAACTATGCTTAATAAGCTGATTTTCAGTTACAGACTGCTTCTCAAGCCATATCTTGCAGCAATGCAAAGCAATACAGCTGATGAAGCCTTGCTCCGTATTCAATATCTTGAAAACCAGCTTGACCAGAATGCCGAGCAGCGCAGTACATTGCATAAATTGATGGCGCAAGGCTATATTGACCAAATACTTTACACGCAGGAATGCAACGAATTACTTTTACAGGCTCGTGATTTTAGAAGTGAAATCGAGGCGCTGAATAATACGGTGGCGGGTGATACTACAAAGGTTTATGAAACCGAGCGCCTGATAAATTACTGCAAACGCGGTGAAATGCTGACGGATTTTAATAAGAGTTTATTTGAGCTATTTGTTGACCATATTTTGATTTATTCACGACAAAAAATAGGATTTGTTCTGAGATGTGGCCTTACATTTGAGGAGATGATTTAATGGGACACACGCCATTTGGATATATAATCGTTGACGGAAAGGCTGTTGTTGACGAAGCCACTGCCGAACAGGTTCGCAATGTTTATTTGAATTACCTTAGCGGACTTTCTCTTGTCGATGCGGCAAAGAGGGCAGGACTTAATATGCGACATTGCGGAGTGAAGAATATGCTGCAAAACAAGCACTATCTTGGCGATGACTTCTACCCGCAAATAATAGACAATGAAATTTTTAATGCTGCCAAAATGGAATTGAGTGAACGCTCCTCAAGGTTAGGTAGAAACAATCGCTACAAGCCTGAAAAAATAAAAAAGCCACCAATAGCATTTAGGCTTGGCAGCATAACTGAAAATTTTGATAATCCAATCAGACAGGCAGAGTACATATATAGTCTGATAGAAAGTGGGGACATTTGATGGGAAATGTTATGATTATTCCTGCAAAACGACAGGTTGGAAATACCTCACGACGGCAGGAGGATAAGCCAAAGCTTAGAGTTGCCGCTTATTGTCGAGTCAGTACTGACAGCGATGAACAGGCATCAAGCTATGAAACTCAGGTTGAGCACTATACCGAGTATATCAAGAAAAATCCTGAATGGGAGTTTGCCGGCATTTATGCAGATGACGGTATTTCAGGTACCAACACTAAAAAGAAGAGAAGAATTTAATCGTATGATTGAGGCCTGCAAGACGGGTGAAATTGATATGATAATCACCAAATCAATCAGCCGTTTTGCAAGAAATACTCTTGATTGCTTAAAGTATATACGAATGCTTAAGGATAAAAACATACCGGTATTCTTTGAAAAGGAATCCATCAATACAATGGACGCAAAGGGAGAGGTTTTGCTTACAATTATGGCGTCACTTGCTCAGCAGGAGTCGCAATCACTTAGTCAGAATGTGAAAATGGGCTTGCAGTTTCGCTATCAGAATGGTCAGGTGCAGGTAAACCACAATCACTTTCTGGGATATACAAAGGATAGGGAAGGTAACCTTGTGATTGATCCGGAGCAGGCTGAGGTGGTAAAGCGTATTTACAGAGAATACCTTGAGGGCAGTTCTATGGACAAAATTGCAAAAGGGCTTGAGAAGGACGGTATTTTGACAGGTGCCGGGAAAAAGAAATGGTGGACGAGCACCATCAACAAGATTCTCCGTAACGAGAAATACATTGGTGATGCACTTTTGCAAAAGACCTACACCACAGATTTTCTTAACAAAACCAGAGTCAAGAACAACGGCATTGTTCCGCAATATTATGTTGAGAATAATCACGAGGCGATTATTCCGAAGGATATTTTCTTACGGGTGCAGGAAGAGCTGGTACGCAGGCGAGTGGTCAAAACCAGTGCCAATGGCAAAAAGCGCTCCTACAGCTGCAACCACTGCTTTGCACAGATTGTCATTTGCGGCGAATGCGGTGAAATGTTCCGAAGGCTTCACTGGAACAACCGTGGCGTCAAATCAATTGTCTGGCGCTGCATCAGCAGGTTAGAATCCACCGGGCTTGAATGCCACGCTCGAACCATCAATGAGCTAGTCCTTCAGGATGCTGTTGTTAAAGCCATCAATCAAATGCTCGGTGACAAAAGTAACTATCAGGCGCAGCTCCAGCTTAACATTGCCGCAGTCATCCGAGCTTCACAGGCGACCTCCGTTGAGAACATCGACGAGAAGCTGATGGCCTTACAGCAAGAGCTTATCCAGAAAGCCCAGAGCAAAGAAGCCTATGACGAAATTGCCGATGAAATATTCAGGCTTCGAGAACTGCGTCAGCAGACCACTATAGACACTGCCGCAAGAGACGAACAGATAAAGCGGATCAATGATCTACAGGATTATATTGCACAACAGACTACCCACCTCACCGAATTTGACGAATCGCTGGTACGACGCTGGATCAAGCAGATCACTATCTGGGATGACCACATCACCGTTGAACTAAAATCCGGTGTTAGTATCGATGTGGATGTATAATTTCATAGCTACACAAAGGCTCCGTGACACTGGATAAATTTCAGTGATGCGGAGCCTTTATCTGTCTATGACAAATTATATTTTGATACAAAAGTTAGCACCATTTTCTTATAAAGCTTATCTATAAGAGATACTTTATTCTTATCAAACCAGCCCAGCATATACGCATCTAATGCTTTTATTGTATCTGCGCCTAAGAAATATGCAATAGTACTCGTGTCGCTATCATCAGCATAATTGTCAGCATACATTTTACATATAGAACGTCTACCATAATAATTAAAAATAGTTGCCAGAGTTGTTGCAAGAGTCTCAATATTTGCTGGAAAATCTGAACGTGTTATTAGTTCCGTTGCCAGATTTAATGGCATTTCAACAAAATCTTTTGCCTTTTTGGTCCCACTGTATGTTTCTATTCTTTGGCCCATGTCAAAAGAAAATGGTTCATATATATTACGAGCACCTAGTATTCTCATAAAATCAACTTGTGCAGCATGAAACTCAGTATATCCCTTGTTTGACATATGCTTTACTTTATCTTTTAAAGAATATACTTCTGCATCCCAAATATGAGTGAACTCATGAAAAACTAAATATTGCGCATTCATTTGTGGAAGATATAATTTTGACCAAATCTCAAGAGAATGCTTTCCTGTGGGAACGTCATAAAATACTGCAGCAGGCGCATCAAATCCCTGCGTTGTAGATTTTTCTAATGTCATTTCCTTTGACTTGATAGTAAAATCAGGGAAAGCACTTATCCCAACAAACTTCTTGTAGTCCTCCACACAGGACTGTACATAATTTTTAATATCTATCGTAATCGCTTCCTTTCTTAAATATTATTTATATCATCTATTCCATTGCCAAGTCTGCCTCTTAGAATCGAGTGGCTTGAACTGCGGTCATCGCTGTTATCTAAATCACTGCCACAACCCCTGACATCTAATCCACAGCCTAAACCCTACCACTCTTTTTCTGTTCCCCGGCAAATTCGCTTAGTGGATATGTTTCCCTACAAGAAAACCGAGCTTTCCGCAAGACTTCTCTGATGATACAAACCTCGCAAAAAGCCTGGAAATACGCCACTTTTCAGCCCTTATTTATCTTTCCTTGACATCAAGACTACGGTTTCGATGTGTGCTGTGTGGGGGAACATATCTACGGGTTGGATTTTTTGGGCTTTGTAGGGGCTGTTTTGGGTTAGGTAGGCTAAATCTCTTGCCAATGTTTCGGGGTTGCAGGAAACATAGACAACCTTTTTCGAAGACATTTTGATTAGTGAGTCGAGAAATTTTCGGTCACTTCCGGCTCTTGGCGGATCCATGAACACAACATCGGGCTTTTCGTCCTCGTCTGCAACTTCTCTCATGAACTCGCCCGCATCGGCTTTGTAGAAACGGATATTTTTCAGATTATTTGCTCTTGCGTTTACGATTGCATCCCTCACGGCATCGCCGTTAAGTTCTGCACCGATAACATTGCCTGCACCGTTTTTGGCGGCAATTATGCCGATTGTGCCGATTCCGCAGTAGGTGTCAAGCACGGTTTCGTTGCCTTTGAGATTTGCAAATTCAATTGCTTTGCCGTACAAAACTTCGGTTTGAACGGGGTTAATTTGGTAAAAGCTTTTCGGCGAAATTCTGAACTTACAACCGCAGAGAATATCCTCAATATAACCCTTGCCGTACAGCACTTTCTGATTGTCACCGAGTACAAGGTTGGTGCGGTAGGGGTTTATATTTTGCACAATGGTTGTGATTTCGGGAAACTGTTTTAGAATCGCTTTTACAAAATTGTTTTTTGACGGAAAAACAGGTGTACCTGTCACAAGCACAAGCATAATCTGATTTGTCGCAAAACCTCTTTTCACAAGAATGTGACGGAGAAAACCTTTGCCTGTGTCCTCGTTATAGGTTGTCATTCTGAAAGAGGGGAGGAGCTTGCGTACTGCAACGATGATTTTGTCGGCAATAACATCCTCTGTCTGACAGCTGTCAATTCCGACAACATGATGACTGCCCGACTGATACACACCCGAAATGATTTTGCCCTTTTTGTCCGTATAAAAAGCCGCCTGAACCTTGTTGCGGTAGTGGTAGGGAGTTTTCATTCCGATAATTTTTTCAACGGTGCAAAAGCGTTTGAGAAGTTTTTCGACTTTCTTCTGTTTGAATTCAAGCTGTTCGGGATATGACAGATTTTGCAGTTGACAACCGCCGCATTTTTTGTAAACGGGACAGCTTTGTTTATTGGTTTCAGGTCTGTTACTCATAATATTTCCTCACATTTTATTGCATTGTATATATCCTTTATTTTATCATCAATCATATTGATATGCAACACAAACGAACCCTAAATGACAAAGAAAAACGCAGGAGGAAAATCCGCTCCTGCGCTTTCTGATTATTAACCGGTATATCGAAAAATTGAGGATTATCAGGTTATTTGTAATCAATTAAAGATTTGTGTATCCCATAAGGCTTTCGTCAACCTCTTTGGCAACATCTCTGCCCTCACGAATCGCCCAGACAACAAGTGACTGTCCTCTGTGCATATCGCCTGTAACAAACACATTTTCAACATTTGTCTTGTGTGAGCCTTCTGCCGTTGCAACATTGGTTCTTGCGTTTGTTTCAACACCGAATGCCTTGGTTACATAGTTTTCACTGCCGAGGAATCCTGCCGCAATGAGTACGAGTTCAACATCAACCTTGTATTCTGAGCCCTCAACCTCTTTCATCATAAGTCTGCCTGTTTTAGCATCCTTTTCGGGTTTGAGCTTAACAAGCTCCGCACCTACAAGATTACCGTTTTTGTCAGCGATGAACTGCTTAACGGTTGTCTGATAAACTCGTGGATCGTGACCGTAAACTTCAATAGCCTCTTCCTGACCGTAGTCTGTTTTGCAGACTCTCGGCCATTGCGGCCATGGGTTATCGGCACTTCTTGTGTCGGGAAGTTTAGGCATCATTTCAAGCTGAAGAACGGATTTTGCACCGTGTCTGATGCTTGTGCCGACGCAGTCGTTACCTGTGTCACCACCGCCGATTACCATTACATTCTTGCCTTTTGCGCTGATGAATGTACCCTCTCTGAGGTTGCAGTCGAGAAGTGACTTTGTTGTTGATTTGAGGAAGTCAACGGCAAAGTGAATGCCGTTAGCCTCTCTGCCGGGAACTTTGATATCTCTCGGATTTGATGCACCGCAAGCAAGGATTACACGGTCAAAGTCCTTGAGAATTTCGCTTGCTTTGATGTCTTTGCCGACATTTGAGCAGGTTTCAAAGGTTACGCCTTCTTCTTCCATAATGTTAATCTTGCGTTCGATAACATCTTTTTCAAGCTTCATATTCGGAATGCCGTACATAAGCAGACCGCCTACTCTGTCATTGCGTTCAAATACCGTTACAGAGTGACCGCGCTGATTGAGCTGGTCGGCAGCGGCAAGTCCCGATGGACCCGAACCGATGATTGCAATTTTCTTGCCTGTTCTTACCTTTGGAATTCTTGCGTCTGCAAGACCTTCTTCATAAGCATTTTCAATGATTCCGTATTCGTTGGCTCTTACGCTGACAGCGTCACCGTTTGCACCGCAGGTGCATGCCTTTTCACAGAGAGCGGGACATACACGGGATGTGAATTCGGGGAAGTTGTTTGTAACTTTAAGACGGTTGTAAGCCTGTTCCCAGTTGCCCTTGTAGATGAGGTCATTCCATTCGGGAATGAGGTTGTTAAGCGGACAGCCCGAGAATGCAGAACCAATCTGCATTCCTGCCTGACAGAAAGGCACACCGCAGTCCATGCATCTTGCACCCTGTTTTTGCTGATCCTCTTTGCTGAGGGGATCGTGAAATTCGTCAAAATTTTTGATTCTTTCTTTTACGGAGTATGCCGGGGCATCCTCACGCTTATATTCCATAAATCCTGTTGGTTTTCCCATAAATATCCCCTCCTTATTTATTATTCACAATTTCGTAGAAAGCTTCAATCTGTGCCTGCTCGTTTGTAAGACCTTTTTCTTCATAAGCGGCAATTGCAGCCATCATTCTCTTGTAGTCGTGCGGAATAATCTTCTTGAATTTTGGAAGATACTCGTCAAAGTTATCAAGGATTTTCTTGCCTCTCTGTGAACCTGTTGCTGCAACATGTTCTTCTATAAGCGTTTTGAGTTCGATTATATCGTACTTTTCTGTTACCTCAGAGAAGAGAACCATTTCTTTGTTGAGCTTTGTGTAAAGATCTCTTTCTTCATCAAGAACATAGGCAACACCGCCTGACATACCTGCTGCAAAGTTTTTGCCTGTTTTGCCTATAACAACAACTCTGCCGCCTGTCATATATTCACAACCGTGGTCGCCGACACCCTCAACAACTGCTGTTGCGCCTGAGTTTCTTACGCAGAAACGCTCGCCTGCAACACCGTTGATAAATGCCTTGCCGCTTGTTGCACCGTAAAGTGCAACATTACCGATGATGATGTTGTTACCTGCGTCAAATGTTGAGTTCTTCGGAGGATAAACTACCAGCTTACCGCCTGAAAGTCCCTTGCCGAAGTAGTCGTTTGAGTCGCCCACAAGTTCAAGTGTGAGTCCCTTTGGAATGAATGCGCCAAAGCTCTGACCGCCCGAACCGTTGCAGACTACTGTAAATGTGTCGTCATCAAGGTTGTTGTAATGCTTTCTTGTAACCTCAGAACCGAAGATTGTACCGAATGAACGGTCAGTGTTCTTAACATTGACTTCAACCTTTTTCTTTGTGCCTTTTGCAAGAACCTTTGCAAATTCTTTGCAGAGGATTCTTTCGTCAAGTGTTGATTCAAGCTTGAAATCATAAAGGCTCTTTTTGTTGTATTCAACCTTTTCCGAAACAAAGTTTGTATCAAGAATGTTAGAAAGGTCAACCTCGGCAGCCTGTCCTGTGATGCCTTCTTTTCTCTTGATGAGGTCAATTCTTCCGACAAGCTCATCAACGGTTTTTACACCGAGCTTTGACATATATTCACGAAGTTCGCTTGCTACAAACTTCATAAAGTTTATTACATATTCGGGCTTGCCGCAGAATCTTTTTCTGAGCTCGGGGTTCTGTGTGGCAACACCGAACGGGCAAGTATCAAGGTTACATACTCTCATCATTGCACAACCGAGAGTTACAAGCGGAGCAGTTGCAAAACCAAATTCCTCTGCACCGAGCATTGCGGCAATTGCAACATCACGGCCGTTCATAAGCTTACCGTCGGTTTCAATAACAACTTTGTTACGAAGGTCGTTCATAATGAGCGTCTGATGAGCCTCGGCAAGACCGAGTTCCCACGGCAGACCTGCATTGTAGATTGAGTTTCTCGGAGCAGCGCCTGTACCGCCGTCATAACCTGAAATAAGGATTACGCCTGCACCTGCTTTTGCAACGCCTGCGGCAACCGTACCTACACCGCATTCCGAAACGAGCTTAACAGAGATTCTTGCGTCTTTGTTAGAATTTTTGAGGTCGTAGATAAGCTGTGCAAGGTCCTCGATTGAGTAAATGTCGTGGTGTGGTGGGGGAGATATGAGCGATACACCCGGTGTTGAATGACGGGTTTTTGCAATCCAGGGATAAACCTTTTTGCCCGGAAGATGTCCGCCTTCGCCCGGCTTTGCACCCTGAGCCATTTTAATCTGAATTTCGTTTGCAGATGTGAGGTATCTTGATGTAACACCGAAACGACCTGACGCAACCTGCTTGATTGCAGAACATCTGTCAACCTTCTGTCCTTTTGTGAGAAGTCGTTCAAGGCTTTCGCCGCCCTCACCGGAGTTTGACTTGCCGTGAAGCTGATTCATTGCAATCGCAAGTGTTTCGTGAGCCTCCTGTGAGATTGAACCGTAGGACATAGCGCCTGTCTTGAAACGCTTTACGATTGAATCAACGCTTTCAACCTCATCAAGCGGAACAGGAGTTTCTGCAAAGTTGAAGTCGAAAAGACCTCTGATATTTACAGGATCCATTTCTTCGGAAATCATATGAGAATACTTTTTGTAAAGCTCATAGTCGCCTGTTCTTGTTGCCTGCTGGAGCATATATATAGTCTGCGGATTGTAGAGGTGTTCCTCTTTGCCGCTTCTGAACTTGTGTGAACCACGGGATTCAAGCTCATCGCTTACACCGAGGTCAAGCGGATCAAATGCCGCTGTGTGAAGTTTGTCAACATTCTTTTCGATATCCTTGATTGTGATACCGCCGATTCTGCTGACTGTGCCTGTGAAGTATTCGTCAATAACATCCTTGCCGATACCGATAGCCTCAAAAATCTGTGAGCCCTGATATGACTGGATTGTTGAAATACCCATTTTTGACGCAATCTTTACGATGCCGTGGAGAACTGCGCTGTTGTAATCGTCAACTGCTGCGTAGTAGTCCTTGTCAAGAAGGTCGTCACCGATAAGCTCGTGGATTGTTTCCTGAGCAAGATACGGGTTGATTGCACTTGCACCGTAGCCGAGAAGTGTTGCAAAATGATGAACTTCTCTCGGCTCACCGCTTTCAAGTATCATTGCAAGTGAGGTTCTCTTCTTTGTTGCAACAAGGTGCTGATGAAGAGCGGATACTGCAAGAAGTGACGGAATTGCAAGATGGTTTTCGTCAACTCCTCTGTCGGAGAGGATAAGAATATTTGCACCGTCATTGTAAGCCTTGTCAGCTTCAATGAAAAGTCGCTTAACAGCCTTTGAAAGTCTTGTGTTCTTGTAGTAGAGAATAGGGATAACCGCAACCTTAAAGCCCGGAATGTGCATATTCTTGATTTTGAGAATATCGGTTGATGTAAGAATCGGGTTGTGAATCTTCATAACCTTGCAGTTTTCGGGACGCTCCTCAAGGATGTTGCCGTCCTCACCGATATAAATTGTTGTTGATGTTACAACTTCCTCACGGATTGCGTCAATCGGCGGGTTTGTAACCTGTGCAAAGAGCTGTTTGAAGTAGTTGAAAAGCGGCTGCGGTTCTTTTGAAAGAACTGCAAGCGGACTGTCTGTACCCATTGCGGCAATTGACTCTGTGCCGTTCTTTGCCATAGGAAGGATTGATGTCATAACATCTTCGTAGGTATATCCGAAAGCCTTCTGGAGTTTTTGCCTTTCTTTATATGAATGCTCCTCAACCTTCATATTAGGAATTTTGAGGTCTTTAAGACAAACAAGATTACTGTCGAGCCATTCGCCGTAAGGTGTTTTGACGCATAATACTCTTTGAGTTCATCGTCATCAATGAGTCTGCCCTGAACCGTATCGACAAGGAGCATTTTGCCCGGGCGAAGTCTTTCCTTTGTAACAATCTTTGCGGGATCAATAGGAAGTGCGCCGACTTCCGATGAAAGAATGAGGTTGCCGTCATCCGTGATGTAGTATCTTGACGGACGCAGACCGTTACGGTCAAGAACCGCACCCATAATGTCACCGTCAGAGAAAAGGATTGACGCAGGACCGTCCCACGGCTCCATCATTGTTGCATAATACTGATAGAAGTCCTTTTTCTTCTGGCTCATTGTGCCGTTATTATCCCACGGCTCCGGAATTGTAATCATAACGGCAAGAGGAAGCTCCATGCCGCTCATTACGAGAAATTCAAGTGTATTATCAAGCATTGCAGAGTCTGAACCCTCTGTGTTTACAACAGGAATAACCTTGTCAAGGTCGCCCTTGAGATGCTCCGAACGCATTGTTTCCTCACGGGCAAGCATCTTGTCAGCGTTGCCTCTGATTGTGTTGATTTCACCGTTGTGAACAATCATTCTGTTAGGATGAGCTCTCTGCCAGCTTGGATTTGTGTTGGTTGAAAAACGGGAGTGAACCATAGCGATTGCAGACTCGTAATCCTCGTCCTGAAGATCAAGGAAGAAGTTACGGAGATCGCCGACAAGGAACATACCCTTATATACAATAGTTCTGCTTGAAAGCGAAACTACATATGTGTCTTCATTACTCTGTTCAAAAACTCTTCTTGCAACATAGAGCTTTCTGTCGAACGGAAGACCTCTTTTTACGCCGTGAGGTCTTTTGATAAAGCACTGCATGATTGCAGGCATACATTCAACAGCTCTGTGACCGAGGACCTCGGGCTTTGAAGGAACATTTCTCCAACCGAGAACTGTAAGACCTTCTTTTTCTGCAATGATTTCAAACATCTTCTTTGCCTGATTTCTTGCAAGCTCATTCTGAGGGAAGAAGAACATACCTACAGCGTAATCTCTTTCGGAACCGAGCTTAATGCCGATTTCAGCAGCTGCCTTCTTAAAAAATTTGTGTGAAATCTGGAGAAGAATACCTACGCCGTCACCTGTTTTGCCTTCGGCATCCTTACCTGCTCTGTGTTCGAGAGTTTCAACAATTGTCAGAGCGTTTGCCACGGTGTCGTGTGACTTGATACCCTTAATATTAACAACAGCTCCGATACCGCAGTTATCATGTTCAAATGACTGATCATATAAACCTCGATTTTCTTTGTTCATAAAGGTTCCCTCCTTTTTTAGTATAGTTAGAATAGCACATTTAGTAATATGTGTAAAGACTTTGGTATTTTTTAGGATTTTTCTAAAAAGTGAGCAGATTGTATACATTTTTTAATTGTTTTATCACTGTTTGATAATCTTTTTTACTAATTAATAATTTATTTCAGTTGTAATGA
>ENA-OQEB01000025-OQEB01000025.1-human-gut-metagenome-genome-assembly--contig:-NODE-25-length-55389-cov-3.816999_pt1 | contig 55389 bp, 67 predicted proteins | sample MGYA00242787_ERZ504619 | MGnify/ENA primary metagenome ERZ504619 (study PRJEB26092, sample SAMD00036317) | human gut metagenome | host: Homo sapiens | study: EMG produced TPA metagenomics assembly of... | reverse complement strand
GCCTCAACGTCTCCAGCCTTCCCGTGGTGAACGGCGATGGCAGGCTCGTCGGCTTCGTCAGCGACGGCGATGTCCTGAAATCGATTGCCACCTATGAATCCCGTACGTTCCCACCGGCACCGGTTCGACGATGGTGGTGTTCGACGACGAAACCGTGGCCTCCAAGGTGCAGGCGCTCTCCGGCAAGAAGGTGATGGACATCGCCACGCGTAAGGTCGTTGCCGCCACGCCCGACCAGCATGTTGGAGAGGTGGCCCGAATCCTCGCCAAGAAGCAGTTCAAGAAACTGCCGGTGGTGGATGGCGATGGCAGACTCGTCGGTGTGATCCGCCGTAAGTCCGTGATGGAACATGCCTTCGACGCGCTGTTCCCCAAAGGATGATCGGTGATTAGGCGCCATCATCGCTGAATAGAATGAATGGAACATGAGGCTTCCCTTCTCGCGGGGGGGGGGCCTCATTGCTTTGTCCGCGGAGTCTTACGGCACCTGCGCAAGGGCAACGTCACGCCTTCATGATGCACTATTGAATAGTGTGTTCCTATCGTTGCATGGTGACGCTAACGCATGGCGTCACGATACTGAAGCCTGCCATCTAACGGCGGGTACGGCTCGTTGCTGGAGTCGTGCACGCATACGCGCGTCGGCGTGCGTATGCCGTGATGTGACCTTTGTAGTGGAATTGAAGAATTGAGGGGCTTCTGCTGTTTTCGTGGGTTAGGTTCTTGGTCGTGGTAGGTGTATGTCGAGTCCGCCGCAGCGGAGCATGACGAGCGCGATGAGGCTGCTGACGCGGTGGAAGCCATAGGTCATGCGGATGGTGACCTTGATGCGGCTGTGGGGCTTCATCCGTGGAGCCAGCGTGATCATCATTTCGACGATCACGGCGCTGTGGCTGTTGCAAGGCATTCCCGTGGTCGCCGGCACAGGCGATTCACGCACGTCGACGATGTGCATGAATCCGCGTATGGTATGCTCGCCGACGCGGCCGCTCCTGTGTTCGCGCCAGCCGGTTTTGACGACTGGCATGCCTCGGCCGCGTTGATCACGGGATTCGTGGCCAAGGAGGTCGTGGTCGGTTCGATGTCGCAGTCCTATCACGCGGACGGAGCGGATGATACGGCTTCCCAACAGGCCGGAGAGGGGACGTTGGGACAGAAGCTGCGCGCCTCGTTCGACCAATCGTCATACGGTCATGGCAGGGCCGCAGCCATCGCCTTCCTGCTGTTCACGCTCGCCTACACGCCCTGCCTCGCGACGGTCGCGGAAATGCGACGGCAATTCGGCACGAAAATCGCGGCGCGTTCCGTTCCGCTGAGTCTGGCCGTGGCCTACGTCATCGCCGTAATCGCCTTCCAATCATTGCGATTGATATGGTGAACGGTAGAGGACGGTTCGACATTCCTGCACGTGGTTGGCGACTCACGTCACGTACGGTCGGCCCGCAGGACAATGGTCAGGGCGATATCGTTACACGTATCGTCGGCGATGTTGCGGCAGGATTGACGGTGCGGCAGATCGCCGCCGAACGACATCTGCCGGTCGATTTCGTCGACATGGCCAGCGAACGCGCGCGAGAACGAGGATCGCTTGACGTGGTGGATATGCGGTCGCGGCACGCCTGCGGAGAGACGGTATGCCGACCCGACCCCGCTTCGTTGGTGTGCGTGGGATGTCCATTCAGGTTTTTCCCATCTTCGGACTCGTAAAATAGGCGAGGTTAACAAGACGAAGAACGATGACATCCGTCGATTCGCAAGGGGTGGACGCATATGGATTATCAGTATCAGGCCGTTGAACAGCCTTCCAATCCCCGCAAAACCTGGCCGATTGTCCTTTCCGTGGTCGTGGCGCTCACTGTGGCATGCGGCGCAGGAGTGTACGTCTACCACAACAAACGGCAGGAGGCGTTGGACACATGCCGGCAATCGCTTGCGGAATTCAGCTCGGCCCGTAAGGCCGTGCTCGACACATCCGAAAACGGTAGCGAACTGCAGAAATTGATCCGTGGTGCGCTCGGCGTGAACGACATCATCGACGCGTTCGCGGACGCGGCCACCAGCGCAGAGAACACGGTCGATACGGAAGGCTGTAAGGCGGACGCCACCATCACGCAGCTCAATCTCGTCTCCAAAACATTGGACAGCGCAACTGACTCCCTGAACGGCAGTCTGAAGACAATCGAAAAGAACCAGCAGTCGCAAAGCGGCGGCGATACCTCCGATGGCACGTCGAATTCAACGCAATCCAATGATGGGACGAGTCAAAACAAGTCAGACGACAATGCCGAATCGTTGGAAGACTCCAAACTTGCTTTGCAGGAATCGCTTGACAAGGCAAACGCGCTTATCGACAAACTCGGCAATGACGGCGATCTCACCCTTATTGGACGCAAACTGTTGAGCGCGCTATCCAAAGCCGTTGATGCGGGCCAGCAGCTGATCGACAATAGCGGCGTCAAAGAATCCAAGTATTACAAGGCCGCCAAAACCACGCTTGATGAAGCCATCGAAATGGCCGACAACTGGGTGAATCAACAAGCAGCCAAAGCGCAGTAAAACATTTTCCAAAGTACCGCGTGGCATTCGAAATCTCGTTTGCGCTTACCGTGCCGTCAGTATGCGGATTCGCGCTGATTTTCGCCGCAATCATCTTCTCCGAAGTGCAACTCCCACATCGCAGCAAATCGTAATGCCGAATATGTGAACTTGTCTGTTGATTCCACGCTGTATCTGCTTTATTCTTGAATACTTGTGAAAGAGTTTTGTGAGAAGTGGCGGAAACGTATCGCCACCAAAGAGATGGTATTCATCGGCATTGTGACGCTGGCCGCGTCCATTATCGCCTCATGGCTGAAGCAATTCCCTGGATTCAGCCTGTTCGGTGCGCTGATTATCGCACTGCTGATCGGCATGGTGCTGCAGTTTCCGATTCGCAAATGGTATTCCAGCCGTTCACCAGAGCATAAGGCCGGTGTGAAAGACGCAGCAGGACTGATTTCCAACAAGCTGCTCCGCTTGGGTATTATTCTGCTTGGATTCAAGCTCAACCTGCAGGTGCTGTTCACGCAAGGCATCAAATGCTTGCCGATTGCCGCTGTTGTGGTGACGCTCACCATCGTCGTGTGCTACAACATCGCCCGTAAGCTCGGCGTTGACCCGCAACTGGCCATTCTGGTGGCTGGCGGTACCGGCATTTGTGGTGCCGCAGCCGTCATGGGACTTTCCGGATCCATCAAGGTTCCACCGGAACAGGAAGACGAGAAAGCCAACAATGAAGTGATGGCCGTGGCCATCATCGCCATCATGGGCACGATCTTCGCCCTCGTGGAAATCGCATTTGGACCGCTTACCGGACTGACTAACACCCAGCTGGGCATCACAGCCGGCGCATCCCTGCACGAAATCGCACACGCGGTGGCGGCTGGTGACGCGTTCGGCGCGGTCGACATCGCCACCATCATGAAGCTGTCGCGAGTGCTTATGCTCGTTTTCGCAGCCATCATCATCGCCATCTGGTGGGATAAGAACCATTCGCAGATGCCCTCGGACGGCAAGCGCAAGATCTCATTCCCGTGGTTCATGCTCGGCTTCATCGGAGCGTCGATCATCGGCACGTTCGTGCCGTTCATCGCCACCATCACCCCGCAGCTGGTCGATTTCGCCTACATCGTGCTTGGCATGGCCATGGCCGCATTGGCATCACCGTGAACTTCTCGGCACTCGCAAGAAGGGGCAGAAGGCGTTCCTTGCCAGCCTCATCACTTCGATCCTGCTCATGTGCTTCGCAGCGGGAGTGGCAGCGCTGTTCTTCTAAAAATCTTCTACATATCTTTTATATCTTCCAAATACCGTTGTGCCGTGCGCTGGGATAATCAGTGCACGGCACATTTTTTATTTGTATTAAAAGTAATCTGGTATTAATCCGAAACTTTGCGACGATCCGCAATCAAGGTACGAACCAGCGAACAAATCGGCAGCAAATACAGAAAACAGCTCAACAACAGACTTTCCGTAGGAGCCCCAACCGAAGCAAGCGGCACCGCGCCGGCAATCGACCATGGAATCAATGGAGCCACCACAACGGCGGTATCCTCCAAATTAACAACCTTGCGCTGCTCGTCGTTTTCCAAATTGCCGCACAACTGATCAGTCAACATAATCGACAATGTCTGATTACAGGCAACCGCGCTCGCAACCACAGACGTGACCAAAGTCGCACCAAACACGCTGATGTGCTTCGCCATCGAAGCGATAAGCCGATGCGTGCCATCCAACAACCCCGTTTCTTGGAAAATACCGGAATACGACGAGGAAATGCAGACGATCAGTATCACCTTGATCATCGAAACGATGCCGCCACCGTCAATCAACGACGCCACTTGGGCGTTCGAACAATGAAAACCGAACACCAAAGCACGGCCAATCTCCAGCCAATCCATATGCTGCACCAGCACGCAAACCGGCAATGCGGTGAGAATACTTGCGCCCATCGTAATGCGCACGTCCATTCGGGCGATCGCAAGCACCACAAGCACCAACGCGGGAATAACGGTAACCCAATGAAGATCGAACGCGCTTGAGAACAATCCCGTGATATCAATGGAGCCTGCGGAAGGATGCGTGCACAAAGCCAACACAGCATAAATCGCACACGTGATGATGAACGGAACAATAGATGTTTTCAACATCAGTACGATATTGTCGAAAATATTCGTATGTGTGAGTGCTTTGACTAATTGCGCGCTGGTGGAAACAGGGGAGCAGCGGTCGCCGAAATAGACGCCCGACAGAATCGCACCGCCGAGGAATACGGGCGAAACCTGCATGGACGTGCCGAGCGTCATGGTGATGACGCCCATGGTGGCGGCCGTAGCGAACGATGATCCGGTCAGCAGTGACATGAGGCAGTTGAGCAGGAAGGCGAGCAGAATCACCACATGCGGGCGCACCAGGCTGGAAGTGTTCGCCACAATGAACGGCACGGTGCCGGCGGCGCGCCATAGCGTGGTCAGCAGGCCTATCAGCACGAACGTCACCGCCACAATGCTTGCGGCACGCATGGTGGCGAACCCTTTGGAAAGCATGGTCGCGAATTTGTGACCGGTGATTTTGCCATGGATGAGGAACATGACCACGCCGGCCAGCAGTGCGGGAACGATGGATATGTTGGTTATGATGCAGGCAATCAAAGCCGCACAGAACAGCGCCATCGTAACAAGTTCCGCCATGATGTTCCTTTCTTTGATGATTATCGCGCGGTACGTCAACGCCTTCGACATTCTTTTGACGAATCGTAAGAACTCGGCAAGCGTAGCAGTCATTATGTAAACGCGATGAGTTCGGGCTAAGACGTGGACATGGTCTTGTGCTGGTGCGGTGGAATGGCTGGTGCGGTGGGAGTGTCGGTTTGGTTCAACCGGACTTGAGATTGATAGTCTGTAATCGGTTATGCTGAAGCGAGCAGAATCGAGGAGGATTATGACTGATTTCGATATTGCGAAAGCGCAGGAATTGGAACATCGTACGGAAGATGCGTCAGCTCCCGAAGTGTTTTTCACTCCTGTGATCACGCCGGAAAGCTTGATTGCCGCATATCATGCGTTGGGAGCTAGGCTGGAAGGTAAGGTCGCCATCAAAATCCATTCCGGAGAATCCGAAAAATCCAATAATCTGAATCCCGCGCTGGTCAGGGATTTGGTACAGGAGATCGGCGGAACATTGGTGGAATGCGCAACGGCATACGACGGCAATCGAGAGACTCCCGAAAAAAGCCTTGCCGTGTTCAAGGAACGTGGATACGACGACATCGCTCCGATCCAGATCATGGACATGGGCGGCGAGATCGAGATTCCGGTAGCCAAGCACCGCCATATCGCCTATGACATCGTCGGCAGGCATATCGACGACTATGATTCCATCTTCGTGCTTTCGCATTTCAAAGGGCATCCAATGGGCGGTTTCGGAGGCGCGTTGAAGAACGTGTCCATCGGCATCGCATCGTCGAACGGCAAACGTTGGATTCATTCCGCAGGCGTGGCTAAAGACAAGTGGGTCGAAGCTGAGCAGGATGACTTTCTCGAGTCGATGGCCGAAGCGGATGAGGCTGTGATCAGCCACATGAACGGCAAGATGATGTATTTGAACGTCATGAACCGTTTGTCGGTGGATTGCGACTGCTTCGCCACGCCGTCCGAGCCGGACATGCATGACATTGGCGTGCTCTCGTCGCTCGACCTGTGGCGCTTGACCAGCCTGCGTCGATTTGATTCATGTGGCTCCGGACGGTGCATCTGTGACTGAGCGTATCGCCACCAGGCACGGCGAGCACACGCTCGAATACGCCGAAGAACTTGGGCTTGGTTCGCGTGCATACCGTTTGACCGTGCTCGAGTAGTGTGCACGGAGTTGGCGATGATGGAATCCAAGGAATCTAAGGAATCCATGGAAAACGTGGAGGAGGCGCAGGCGGTTCAAGACGCGCGGGCCGTGATCGAACGCATCGAACGTGTGTTTACGGAACGCGAGCATGTGTTTGTGGCGATCGACGGGCCATGCGCATCGGGCAAAACCACATTGGCGACTGTGCTGCAACGCCGTTTCGGCGGCAATGTGCTGCATATGGACGATTTCTTCCTTCGTCCGGAACAGCGCACTCCGGAACGTTCGCCGAACCGGGCGCAACGTCGATCGGGAACGGTTTGAAGACGAGGTGCTGGCTCCGCTCGTTGCCGGAAATATCGTGCAGTATCGTCCTTGGGATTGCCATACCGGCGATTTTGCGGCTTCGCATAGTGTCGAACCTGCTCGTTTGACGATTGTCGAAGGCAGTTATAGCATGCATCCCGCATTGCGTGAATACTACGATTTGATGATCTGCCTGATGATTGATTCCAATGAGCAGTTACGCAGACTCGAGGCACGTAATCCGCGTATGCTGCAGCGATTCATCGACGAGTGGATTCCTTTGGAGAATCGGTATTTCGAGCAAACTGGAACACGCGCAATTGCCAACATGGTTGTAGATACTGCCAAATCAAACGAATAACGAATCATACATAACGAATTTTTCATAATGAACGAAAGCTTGTGAAAAGAAAGCTTTTAAAAAGGAGAATGAACATGACTTCCACTACAGCAGTTTCCTTGCGTCGCACTGATCTGCCACGCTTGAGCGTGAGCGTCAAAGCCGCGGCCACCGTGTTGGCCATTGTGGCCGCGGTCGCATTGCCGCAGCTGTTCCATGTTATCGGTGCCGTTTCCGGGCAGGGCACCATGCTTGGCGTAGCATTTCTGCCGATGCATCTGCCGATCATCTTTGTCGGCCTGATTGCCGGTCCTGCCGTCGGCGCCATCGCCGGAGCCGCCGCGCCGCTCGCCAGCTTCCTGCTGTCCGGCATGCCGATGCTGGCGATGCTGCCGCTGATGATGGTGGAATTGTGCGCGTATGGTCTTGTGGCTGGTTTGCTGCGCGAAGTCAAGCTGCCGAGTCTTGCGAAGGTGGTCATCGCCCAGCTGGCCGGCCGTGTGGTGCTGACCGCGGCCACTGCGATCGCTGTGTTCGCATTCGGCTCAAGCAAGGCGGTCGCCGCAACATGGACGAGCGACCTGGCCGCCGGTCTGCCGGGACTCGCCTTGCAGTGGGCGCTGATCCCGCTCGCCGCCTACTGGACCGAGTCGCTGATTGCCAAGCGCAATCACTGAACAACGATAGTTCAAACGCGGCAGTCAGCCACGTTCTGAACAAAACCGATATTTTCGGGAGCCAAGCCATTACGCTTGCTCCCGTTGTCATATCAGTCGGGAAATCGGGGGAAACGGTCATGATCGCGGGAGTGTCCATCACCACATTGCTGCTGGTGCTCGCAGCCGGCATCGGGGCGGGATTCGTTGGATACGCGGTCGGCGCATCCTCGCTGATATCCTATCCGGCGTTGCTGGCGTTCGGCATTCCGCCTGTGCTGTCCAACACCACGAACACGGTGGGCGTGTGCGGTACGGGCATCGGCGGACTGCTTTCCGCCCGCAGGGAGCTTAGAGGCCAAGGCGTGCGCGTGGCCGTCTACGCCTGCATCGGATTGGTCGGTGGCATCATCGGCGGGCTGTTGCTGCTGGAACTGCCGGCAGAAGTGTTCGAATGCGCGGTGCCACCGCTGATCCTGTTCAGTGCGTTAATCATCGCCATCAATCCTCGGAAAAAAGCTGCTGCGCGAGATGCCGTCGCGCAAGCGCTTCCTCAATCGCAGCAAGGCGAACGGGCCGCGCAGATCGCCAACAAAACCGATGACGGCAAACTGCATGACCCATGGTGGTTGTGGCTTGGCGTAAGTTTCGTCGGCATTTATTCCGGATATTTCGGTGCCGCAGCAGGCACGCTTGCCTTGGCGATTCTCGACTTGGGCAAGATCGGTCCGTTCCATCAGATTAATGCGTTGAAAACGGTGGTCGGTTTCGGCGCGAATATTTCCGCTGCGATCATGTTCATCATTCGTGGATCCGTGTATTGGCCGTTCGCCATCATAATGTGCATCGGATGTATCATCGGCAGTGCCATCGCACCTCCCGTAACCCGGCATATTCCCGAAAACATCATGCGTGCCGCCGCCGTGCTCACCGGCATCATCCTAGCCGTCAAACTCGGCTGGAGCACCTACTTCTAGGCAAAACAGATCAGTTTTGTGAGCAATGGAGATATCCTTGAAAGAAGGTAGTTACAAAACGGCAGGGGAGCAATGGCGATTGTCGATGAGGCGAAGCTGGGGTATCTGGACTTTCTTTCGCGTGAGGATCGGGTACGCCACCATCGTTACGTTGAGGAAATGAAACAGTACGACATGATGCGCGCCGGTGACATCAATGCCATTTCTGAAAGTGCGAAACTGTGGGATTCCGGACTGTACGGGCATCTGTCAGACGATCCTCTGAAAAATGCGAAATACCGTTTCGTCACCACCATCACCTTGGCCACACGCTTCGCCATCGAAGGTGGCATGGATGAGGAAGACGCCTACAACGCTTCCGACCTGTACGTTCAGGATCTTGACAATTGCAAGACCCCGGAAGACGTGCGCCGACTGCATACCGACATGATGACCTTCTTCACTTGGGCCATGGCCGACATGCAGAAAACCGACACCCATTCCAAAGCCGTCAACGAATGCATGGACTACATCCACTACCATCTGCATGAGAAAATCACTGTCGCGATTCTGGCACAGCACGTGCATTTGAATCCCACGTATCTGTCGGAACTGTTCGCACGCGAAACGGGAACGTCATTGTCGCAATACATTACCGACAAACGTATGGAAGCCGCCGAAAACATGCTGAAATATTCGGAATACAGCTTCAATGAGATCGCGCAGATCCTCGCATACCGGTCGCAAAGCCATTTCACGAAAGTCTTCAAGAAACATAGCGGCATGACGCCGGGGGAATACCGTGCCAAGTACTCACAGAACGGCATCTGGCCGGAGTAGTAGCGCCCCGGCGTGTCGCGGGTGATGCGGTGAACCGGACGTAACGACATCGCGAACTTCGGGTGTGCCAATCGTGAAATCGACGTGGTTTCGCGTGTGGCATACGTTCAAATCGACTACGGTGAAAGCATTCAATGATGATGCGCGCCGGCCGAATGAACGGCAGAACGGAAACGCGCGCAGGATGTGGATGAAAGCAAAGGAATAAACGAATATGGGAATGCCCCTTGATTTGTATGTGATTCGACACGGCGAATCCGAAGCAAACGTGATTATCAGTGCCGGTGAACAGGGTGACAACTCGCTGTATACGCAGGACAATGTCACCGTGCCCGACCGTTCGTGGAGGCTTACGGCCACCGGCCGCAAGCAGGCGGACTGCATCGGCCGCTGGCTGGTCTCACAGCAGCCGTTGTTCGACCGCTACCTCGTCTCGCCGTACGTGCGCACGCGTGAGACGGCTGCCACGATGGCCCTGCCTAAGGCGAAATGGGAGGAGACACGCGTGCTGCGCGAACGCTCCTGGGGTGAGATCAATACCATCACGAAAGATGATTTCAAAACCAATTACGCGCGCAACTGGATGTTCAAGAACACTGATCCGCTGTATTGCGTCCGCCAGCGGGCGAGTCGATCGCCGATGTGGCCGAAAACCGTGTGCATAATCTGCTCACGTCCCTGAACCGCAAGTCGGACGCGGAATCCGTGGTGATGGTCAGTCACGGCGACCTCATGCTGGCGCTTATGCTCACTTTGGAGGACTTGTCCGACGAGGAATTCATGCACCGTGCGGCGTCCGACGAATGGAAGATCACTAATTGTACGTGCTTCCATTATTCGCGTCGCGATCCGGCCACCGGGCGCACGCATAAGCGTTTCCGTTGGGAACAGACCGCCCGTCCGGTGTTCGACGGTGCGGAAGGTCGTTGGGTGGTGAAGGTCGAAGATTGGCGTGAATTCAAGCGTCCAGTGCTGTCTAATGGCGATTTGGTGGACGTTGTTCATGCGGTTGACCGTCACCTGTGATGTGTGTTGGTCTGTTGATTGCATGATCGGATTGGCTGATATCGACGATTGATGCCCCCATCTTGCGTACGAAACGCGCCCGTGTCCACGCCCCACTACAATGGCTATGACACGCGGCGCGTTTTTGTTTGCCGTGCAAGAGAGTTAAGGAGACAATCGCATGTCCAATCTGTTCACGTGGCAGGTCCACGGTGATGGCAAGACGCTGAAGCCGGGCGAAGTCGTTGAGCCTGACGAGCGTCTGACTTGGCCGCGCACCGCCGAAATCGGTGCACAGCACGTCATCGCCATGTTCGGCGCCACGTTCCTGGTGCCGATTCTGACTGGTTTCGACCCGTCCACCACCCTGTTCTTCACGGCCATGTCGACCGCACTGTTCCTGCTGATCAACAAGAACGTGCTGCCGAGCTACTTGGGTTCGTCCTTCGCTTCATTGCCCCGATCACCGCCGTCACCACGGCGAACAAGGCATCGCCGTCGCATCCTTCGGCATTCTCGTGACCGGTTTGCTGCTGGCTCTGATTGGTGTGCTCGTGCACTTCGCAGGCGCCAAGTGGATTGACATCATCATGCCGCCGGTGGTCAACGGTGCAATCGTGGCCATCATCGGCTTCAATCTGGCTCCGAGCGTGTGGAGCAACTTCCAGAAAGCTCCCGACACCGCTATCGTGACTTTGGCGGCCGTGCTGCTGGTTGCGGTGCTGTTCAAGGGTCTGCTTGGTCGACTCAACATTCTCATCGGTGTGATCATCGGTTACGCATACGCTTGCATTCGTGGTCAGGTTGACTTCTCCGCCATCGGCGATGCCGCTTGGGTTGGTCTGCCGACTTTCCACCTGCCGCAGGTTGACTTCACGATTCTGCCGATGTTCGTTCCGGTGGTGCTCGTGCTCGTCGCCGAAAACGTCGGCCACGTCAAGTCCGTTTCCCAGATGACCGGCCGTGACTATGATGACCAGATCGGCACCGCCCTGTTCGCCGACGGTCTTGGCACCACCATCGCCGGTTTCGGCGGCGGTTCCGGCACCACCACGTACGGTGAGAACATCGGCGTGATGGCAGCCACCAAGGTGTATTCCACCGCAGCCTACTGGTGCGCGGCTGGCTTCGCGCTGCTGTTGAGCCTGTGCCCGAAGTTCGGTGCCATCATCAACACGATTCCGGCTGGCGTGCTCGGTGGCGTGACCACCCTGCTGTACGGCATGATCGGCATGGTCGGTATTCGTATTTGGGTTGAGAACAAGGTCAACTTCGACAAGCCGCTGAACATCATGGTTGCCGCAATCACCATGATCATCGCCATCGGCCAGTTCGCGTTCGCTTTCAATGGCATTTCCTTCAACGGCATCGCATCGGCACCATCGTGATTCTCGTCGCCTACCACGGTCTGAAGGCCATAGGCAAGGCCACCGGCACGATCGACAAGAACGACCCCGACATCCTGTGATGCAATAATCGTTTGCATCGCTCTGAAGGCCCTTCCCAAACGTTCCCTGTTCCGGAAGGGCCTTTTGCGTACGCCTGTGTAGCTTTCGCGTGTGCAAGGCATTAGAGATGCGATGAGGATATGACGATTATTGAGAAGTTTCAAGATGAAAGCATACGTCGGAGTCTTCATCGATAGGGCATCTCTGAAATTTGGTTGTACGGGTCTATGGCTCATGGGGATACGAAATATGTGGGCTCGCTGAAAACGGTGTTGAATGTGTTACGTCAATCGTTTGACTTCATGTGGGGTTGAACGGTTATGATGGTGCAAGAGGGGTTGTGTTCATTTTTGAGTGAGGAGTTCGTCATATGAGTACCGCAGCCGGAAAGAAAATCGCTATCGTTACCGGTTCCGCGCTTGGATTGGGATACGAGCTGGCTCGACAGTTGATCGCCAAAGGATGGTTCGTTGCTGGTATTGATTTCAATGGCGCACGCCAGGCGGAGTTGTCGAAGACTTTTGCTGCCGACGAATACAGAGCTTTTGTGGGCGATATTTCCGACGAATCGTTCGTGAAGAACTCTGTTGCCGCAATCTCGAAAATCGGTCATATCGATTTGCTGATCAACAATGCCGGTCAGCCTTCGTTCAAAGTCCCGACCGCATACGAGGCGGCCGATGTGGACAAGTGCCTGAAAGGTCTGAAAGGCATGGTGCTGTGGAGCGTGGAAACCCTGAAGGCGGACGGCGAGCGGGATCTCAAAATCGCCAACATCATGTCTACCGCGGCAACGCGAGGCAACCCCAACGAATCCGTGTACTGTGCCACCAAGTGGGGCGAGAAGGGCTACACCAAGAGTTTGCAGGCCGCATACAAGGGGACCAGTGTGAAAATCGTGGGTGTCTATCCGGGTGGCATCGACACCCCGTTCTACCGTGACAGCCATGACTACGTTTCAGAAGAAAAGCAGCATACCTTCATGCGTGCGGATCAGCTGGCCGAAGTGATTCTGTTCAATCTGGTCAACAAAGCGAATCTGACCGTCACCGATATCGAAATCAACCGCAATCCGGCGTGAATATAACGGATATGAAGGATTGAAGGAACGTAAGCAAAAGTATTGGGCATAGGCTACAGTTATCAGGTTTGCGCAACGTGCGTAATATTTGACATGAAAGGCCATTGTGCCCGATACCGTTTTTGATGAAGATACCCTCGCAGCCGCTTCCGAAGCGATGGGCGAGGAAGAGGAACGTCCGTTGACGTTCGCCGAACTTGGCGTTCCTGGTCCGCTGGTCCGCGTGCTTGCGGCCGATGACAAGAAAACCGCTTTCCCGATTCAGGCCGACACGTTCCCGATTCGTTGGCTGGGCGAGACATTCTTGGCCGTGGTCGCACTGGATCCGGCAAGACGCTGGCATTTTCGATTCCGCTGGTCGCTCGCTTGGGCGAAGTGGATGCCGGCGAGTATGAGAACATGAGCCAGTTCCGCCACGAGGTCAATCGTGTGAAGCAGGCCCATGCCGAGGAACGTCGTGCCGACGATTTCGTGCCGCATCCACGTGGTCTGGTGCTTGCTCCGACCCGTGAGCTCGCCAACCAGATCAACGATGTGCTCATGCCGCTCGCCCAGATCTACGGCATCAACACCACCACCGTGTACGGCGGTGTGCGTTATGCCCGCCAGATCCGTGACCTTCAGGCCGGTGCCGATATTGTGGTGGCCTGCCCGGGTCGTCTTGAGGATTTGATCGAACAGGGCGCGCTCACCTTGGACAAGGTTGAGGTAGCGGTTATTGATGAGCCGACGAAATGGCCGATATGGGCTTCCTCCCGCCAGTCAAGCGACTGCTCGGCCAGATTTCGTTCGACGCGCAGATCATGCTGTTCTCCGCCACGCTCGACCATGGCGTGGACGAAGTGGTGGAAACCTTCCTGTCTGATCCGAAGGTGCATAGCGTCGATTCCGCGACGGCGACCGTTGACGAGATGACCCACCATGTGTTCAAAACCACGCAGGGCAACCGTCACGAGCTGGTGCGCACCCTCGCTTCCGGCAAGGGCCGTCGCATTCTGTTCACCCGTACCAAATTCCAGACGCAGAAGCTTGCCAAGGATTTAACGCAGAACGGCATTCCTGCGGCCGAATTGCACGGCAATCTGAGCCAGAACCAGCGTGACCGCAATCTGGCCGCCTTCAACTCCGGCGATGTGAACGTTATGGTGGCCACCGATGTGGCCGCGCGAGGCATCGACGTTTCCGGTGTGGAACTCGTGGTGCAGGTCGAACCGCCGGAAGATCCGAAATCCTTCCTGCATCGTTCCGGACGAACCGCGCGAGCCGGCCATTCCGGTGACGTGGTGACCATCATTCTGCCGAACCAGCGCCGCAGGACCCGTCGCATGATGCGTGAGGCCGGACTGACGGTCGAACCGATCGATGTGACCCCTGATTCGCCGGAAGTGTTGGAACTCGTAGGCGAAGTGGCCGAGCCGGTGTTCGGCTGGACGCTTGAGCAGTCGCAGCCGGCAGGAAATCCGCGCCGTAGGAAGAACGGCAAGGGGAGTGCCGACGGCGAACGTTCCGGCAGATCGAACCGTTCCGGCGGGCGTAACAAGGATCGCGGCAAAGACAAGGGCGGTAAGCCGTTTAAGTCCGAACGTAAGGATCGTCGCGATCGCGACCAGCGTGAGGAGCGTAACGACAGCGCGAAGAAGTTCGAGCCGAAGAAGAACCGTGCGGAACGCCGTGCCGCCAAGTTCGAAGGTCGTGACAATCGTGAATTCGAAGCGCGTGAACATCGTTGGGAACATCCTGAAATTCAAGAGGAACGCCGCGAACAGCACGAGGAAAAGCGCAACAGCAAGCGTCGTGAAAAGTATGCGCGCCTGCATGAGCAGCAGCGCAGCGACAACGAGCAGCGCGAAACGACGAACAAGCGTAGGAACGACGGCGATTACGGCAATACCGACAATCGCAGGAAACTGGGAAAGAAGAAGTCCGGACAGCTTGCGAAAAAGCAGGGTGCGCCAAGCAAGAAGCAGCGCAAGTCTGAAGCCCGTGCCGAACGTCAGTATGACGATAATCGTCGGTCCAAAGGCAAGAAGCATGACGAACGTTCCTCGGATGCGAAACGCTATGACCGTCATACGGAAGTCAAGCGTGGCGGCCGTGGCGAACGTCACGACAAGCATGCAGGGCAGTCACGCCATCGCCATGCGAACATCAGGAAAGCGCCATTCCGCACGCGTTGATCGCTGAAAAGCAAAATCAAAGCTCGCGTAGCTGGTAAACAATAGAAAACGGTGTCCGCCATGGTATATGAACACTTGGCGAACGCCGTTTTCTGTTAAATCTGATTGTCTATTAATTGCTTGGCTATATGAAAAGTTGTTCAGCCTGCGATCGGATTGTATTGATCGTCTGCAGTGAAGCACTTACGGTATGCCATCACCATAATGAGACTGTCGGCCAGAAGCGTTAACGCGGCGATGGCGGCGAGAATCAGGAACTGGTATTTCGCCGCGTCGATAGGATTGCCGCCGGCGATGATCTGACCGGCCATCATGCCAGGCACCGTCACAATGCCGCTGGAAGCCAGCGAGGCGGTAGTCGGCAGCAAACCCAAACGAATCGACGAGACGATGGACGGGCGTGCGGCTCCCAAGCGGTCGCGCCCAACGCCAGCAGCGTATCCACTTCGTCACGGCGTTCCTTCATGCTTTCGAAGAACCGGCTCAACCCAACCGCCAAAGCGGACACGGTATTGCCGAGCAGCATGCCGGTCAACGGTACCACCAATTGCGGCGCATACCATGGTTGCGGGCGAATGATCAATTCGGTGACCAACGAAATCATAATGAGCATGGTGATGACCAAGCTCAAAAACACGGGACCGGCCAAGCCTTTCGGCACACCTTTGGCACGAGACAGGGTGATTTGCACGGCCGCGATCAGCATGAACATCACCAGCAACAGCACCAGCCATGGATTGTTCGACTTGATGACGAACTCCATAATGAAACCCATGGCGCACAATTGCAGCAACGCACGGCACGCCGACCATAGCAGTGTCTTGCCAATGCCCATGCGCATCGCTTCGGAAATGCCTGCGGCCACGGCGACCATAACCAATGCGATAAGCAGACCCCAAATATCAATGGAATAATAATTGCCGCTCATGCCTGCACTCCTTGCACCGAATCGGACTGTGCCGCGAAATCATTGGAATCATTGGTTGCTGCGGTGTGCGGAGCATTCGCACTCTGCAATACGCCATTGGCCAGTGTGAGAATGCGCGTGGCACGCCATCCGGCGGGCGATGGCGAATACGAATCACCGCCATGCCCCGCTCTGCGGCCTGAGCCATGATGGATGCCACCTTATCGGCGTTCTCATCATCCAAACCGGCATCAACCTCATCGGCAAGCAGCACTTCGGCGAAGTAAGCAAGGTGCGCGCCAAACTCACACGGGCGGCCTGGCCTCCAGACAAGTCATGCGGAGCACGCCCCAAATCAATATCCGCGCAGCCAATGGCGTCAAGCGTGGCTCGAATGCGAGCATCCGGCAATAGATCTGTGGGTTTGAGAGACTTACCGGCCGACCATTTCCTGCCGAATCCTGCTTGACTTCGCCCGCACGGATAGCCAATGTGAACGGTAAACGAATCGCCTCGGCCACACTCGAACCGATCAATACCGCTTCTGCGGCAAATACGCCACCTGACTACGCCACTGCTGCGGTGTGAATTCGCTGGCAGAGCGCCCTTCAAGCTGAAAATTGCCGTTCGCATTCGGATTCAATCGTGCAAAAGCGGTAAGCAGACTACTCTTGCCCGATCCGGAAGGGCCGACCAAATCCACAATCTCACCATGCTTCACATCAACGGATAATCCGCTGAAAATCGTGCGTTGCTCACCGTCGACCGGCACGACACAGGAAACATTCGACGCCGAAAAAACATACTGCATAATGCAACACCATACCGCTTGGCTGCCGGTCGGATGCATTGGACGCGTTTCGTAGTGTCTTCTTAGCTGGAATCACATTGCATGGGAATATTGCGTCTGCTGTACAAGGAACATGTACAGGAACATGCGCAAGGAAGCGCGATCGGAGGAAACTGTGCCGCAGTCAGAGTATCAAACCGATCCGGCACGACTGATGTATTCCCAATGCGCTGTTGGTCGAAGGCGATCCCGACGTGGGGTCCGTTCCATGCGTATGGCGGGTATTGGAACGTGCGTTCAAGGCATGATCGGCAAAGATGAGAACGCTGCCTAAGAGCATCATCCATTCAGCTTGCTCACAGTATTTTTCGTCGATATTCCAAGGAAAATCAGCCTCAAGGATGAGGTCGTGCCAACGTTTCATGGACTACAACTGGCACATTGGAAACGAAGAATATGAAAGCAAGAAGTGAGCATGCGTGCATGGTTGATGAACATAAGTTTGGTGGATGGCTGGTTTCCGGCAACGTTGTTTTCAGTAACCGCAGTGCTGGCGGCGATACTGCTGGGTACTGCAATATGGGAGACGGTTGCCGGAAGTCGTGACGGTGGCAAACGCACGTTTGCCGTAGTCGTGTGTCCGGTAGTGATTGCGATTATTGCAGGCATTGCCGGATTGGTGATTGCATGGCTGCTGTCGGACGTGTTTGTGGTGTTCGGTGTTGAGCTGGGGCCGCATGTGGTCGCATGGGCCGGTTGCGGTTGCGCGATCATTGGATTCGCGATTTGCTATGCGGTGCAGCATAGGGGAGTGTTGCGTGCCGTCGCCGTTGTATTGACGGTATTCGCGGTGCTTTCCGCCGCCACCGGCATCGATCAGGCGTATGGAGAATATGCCACCATCGGATCACTGTTCGGCCAAGACACCTATCGTGAAGCCGACCTGACGGGAATGGCGAAACGCAGCGATTTGATTAGCGTCACGCAATGGAAGCAGGAAAAAGCAGACGGTAGCGTCAGCAATATTCCCGCACATGGCGAAGTCAGGAAAGTAAATATTCCAGCCACAGCATCGCATTTCGAAGCGCGAAAGGCGCTGGTATATCTGCCGCCTGCAGCGCTTGCCACAGCCAAACACAAGCCGGCGTTGCCGGTCATACTGATGATGAGCGGCCAGCCGGGCTCTCCGGGTCGCGTGTTTGCCGCGGGCGGCATTCAAACCATGATGGACGATTACGCGCAGCATCATGGCGGACTCGCACCCATTGTTATTGCGGCCGACCAGTTGGGAGACGATTCGCATAACACCCTATGCGTGGATTCGCCGGTGTACGGCAATGCGTTGACCTACTTGACGAAAGACGTGGTCGACTGGGTGAAAGCCAATCTTCCGGCGGCACAGCAAGCGCAGGACTGGGCGATCGCAGGTTTTTCACAGGGGGCCACATGTTCGCTGCAGATCGGTGCGAACCATCCGGATTTGTTCGGTACCATCATTCCCACCGGCAGCGAGCTCAAACCGACCAATGGCAGTGAAAGCAGTATGATCAGCCGGTTCTTCCACGGCGATCGCACCGCATACGAGAAGCAGATCCCCATCAACGCCATTCGCAACCATGCACCTTCGAACCAGACGCTTGTTATCGGCGCAGGGGAGCGTGATCGCGAGTCCGTGCGCAATGTCGAACGCATCGCACCGGTTGCTCAACAGTCGGGCATGCATGTTACGGCAGTCGAATCGCTTGACAATGCGCATGACTGGCATGCCGTGCAAGACACGTTGCGGTACGGACTTGCCGTATTCGGCTACAACACGGGACTGAGCGATGCCAAGCCGAAATTGGTCGACTATCCGAATCTCAAACGCATTTCAATCTGAATCATCGAACGGAAGTACTGTATTATGACGCAATCGCAGGAATCAACAGTGAAACCATTATTTGGCTTTCGTGCGCTTATGGCCGATCTTGCGACTGGATTCGTGAGCATCGCATGACCTTGGGGTTTGTGCTGTTCATCACGCTGTTCAATGTCGGCATGCAGCTCGTATGCGGCATTAGACATACGCAATTTCCGCCGCAATTGTCGCGCGTGAGTTTTGACGCGCTCGCGCATGGGCGCTGGTATACCGCGCCGATTTCACTGCTGTCGGTGCCTCAGTTGGGTCGTCTGCTGATCGACATTCCACTGATACTCATCGCATTCGGCTTATGCGAAACGGTGATTGGAAAGGCGAAGACGGCATGGGTGTCGCTGATCACCACGCTTGGCGGCATAGCGCTCGGTATGGGATTATGCTCGCTGTTCGCAGGCAAAAGTCCGCAATGGCATGCGATTTCGCATGATGGTGCGATTTTGGGGCCGCTGGTTGTTGTGGTGGGCACGCTGATGTGTGCCAGCGCGTTCACCGCCATGCTGTGGCGTCGGCGTATTCGTGTGATCGGCTATAGCGTGGTGCTGATCCTGTTCCTGTATCGTGGTGAAGCCGGCGATTACTGTTTGCTGGCGTCGGCGTTGCTTGGCCATGTGCTTGGCTATTTGATGGCTTCCGAGAGTCAAGGTGATGTGTATAGGCATGGTGCCTTGTATGAGATGCGCAGGCTGATTGGTATGGCTGCCGGCGTACAGGCGTCGGTTCGCTGGTTGCCGTTTCCTCAAGACAATCATTCGGATTGCTCTCCATGTTCGGCTTGCTGACAGGTTCCACGGAATTCGACACGGAACAAGTGTTGGATTGCCTCAACGGTTCCTCGCATGCCAACTGTTTCGCGCAATATCGTATGATGCGATTCACCATGCCCGGAAACTGGCTGGTGTCGTTGATGCCGACGCTGATGCTGCTGTTGATCGCATGGGGTCTGTATCGCGGACGCCGTATTGCCGCAGCGTTGAGCGTGCTGTTCAATGCATGCACGGTGTGCTTGCGATGCTGTTTTATGTGGTGCTTCCGCTGCAATATGTTGGCGATTCGCAGGCTGATGCGTTGCCTGCGTTGGCTCGTCATGGTGCGTTTCATGCGATGTTTTCCACTATGGCATTGCCGTTGATTTTTATCGTTATCGTCATTGCGTTCCGTCAGTGTTTTACGATTCGCACTAGAAGTGAGATTATGTTGCGTGCTGCGGCAGGTGCATTGTCGGCTTTTCTGTTGTTGGGATTGATGTATGCCGGATATGGCTTGCCTCTCCCGACGATTTCAATGAAAGTCCGCAATTGATCGCATTGCTTGCTGATTATGTGCAGCGATTGTTGCCGATCGGACTGCTGAGTGGTATCGAACCTGAGTTTGTGCCCGTCGGTCGAATCTCCTTGCTGGTATATCAGTGCGTCGGTCCGGTGTTTTGGATTATCGCTCTGCTGTGTGTTTGGGATTGTTTGCGGGATCGTTCCATGGTGAATGACGCTTTGCACCATCGTGTTGACGCGATTATTCCGCTTGGCGGCGAATCCATGTCATTCATGGCAACTTGGAAAGGCAATGACTATTGGTTTTCCGCAACCGGACGTTCCGCGATCGCCTATCGAGTGTCGTACGGCATCGCATTGACGGTGACAGGACCATTCGGAGATCCCAGCGAATATGCGGAAGATCTTACTGATTTCGCAACATTCTGCACACAACATTCCTGGACGCCCGTGTTTTACAGTGTGCACGAATCGCAGCGAGCCGAACTCACCAAAGCCGGATGGGATTCGCTTGACGTCGGTACGGAAATGGTCGTCAATCCCAACGAATGGCAGACCCGAGGCAAGAAATGGCAGGACGTGCGCACCGCCATCAACAAAGCCAAACGAGACGGCATCACCGACGTGCTCACCACTTTCAAGGAGGCACCCTTCTCAGTACAAACGCAGATTCGTGAGATCTCCGCACAGTGGGCCGGCAAAAAGGCCCTGCCGGAAATGGGATTCACCTTGGGAGGCGTCGACGAACTGATCGACTCCCGGGTGCGCCTACTCTACGCGGTTGACGGCAATGGCAAAGTCCTTGGCGTAACCAGCTGGCTGCCCACCTATCGTGACGGTACGATCATCGGTTGGACGCTTGACTTCATGAGGCATCGCACCGACAGCGTCAACGGCATCATGGAATTCCTGATTGCACGCATGGCTGAACGACTACGCGACGAAGGCAACGTGGAATTCATGAGCTTATCGGCGGCGCCGCTGGCCGGTATGGGATCCAACGAAAGCGAACACGAGGAAAGCGAAGTGTTGCGTCATGCACTGCAAATGGTCGCAGACATCATGGAACCAGCATACGGATTCCATTCACTATTCCGTTTCAAACTGAAATTCCATCCCGATGAAGAGAAAGTGTATATCTGCTATCCCGACGCAGCCAAACTGCCGCAAATATCGCTTGCCGTGGCACAAGCCTACGTGCCGTCGCTCACACCTGCCGAAGCCATGCGATTCGTACGTACGATTGCGCCGCGTGATTGACATGATGTCAGACTTGAGACGGTCCATGGTTCTGGGGTAGCTCGGGTCTACACTAAAGAACGGTTCATAAAGTACTACTTTTCCTGATGGAAGGGGCCAGCATGTCAGCTGAAGCAAACGTCGCGTAGTCGGTCTTGCCGCAATGGGCGGTAGCCTCGCACGTACCTCGCACACCACGGCAACAAGGTGGCAGTGTTCAACCGCTCTTACGGCCGTACCGAAAAGCTCATGAACGAACACGGCAACGAAGGCGAATTCTTCCCGGCAAAAACCCTCGAAGAGTTCGTGGACAGCCTCGTCAAGCCGCGTACCGCCATCATCATGGTCAAGGCGGGAGAGCCGACCGACGCCATGATCAACGCGCTCGCCGACCTGATGGAGCCGGGCGACATCATCGTCGACGCAGGCAACGCCTACTTCCCGGACACCATTCGCCGCGAGAAGGAAATCAGCGCTCGCGGACTGCATTTCGTCGGATGCGGTGTGTCCGGCGGTGAGGAAGGCGCTCTGCTTGGACCTTCCATGATGCCGGGTGGCTCCGAAGAATCCTGGAAGACTCTGAAGCCGATTTTTGAATCCATCGCGGCCAAGGCCGAAGGCGAACCGTGCGTCACCCATATCGGTCTCAATGGTGCTGGCCACTTCGTCAAGATGGTGCACAACGGTATTGAGTACTCCGACATGCAGCTCATCGCTGAAAGCTACGATCTGATGCGTCGTGGCTTGGCATGACTCCGGCTGAGATCGGTGACGTGTTCGAAGAGTGGAACAAGACCGAACTCGACTCCTATCTGATCGAAATCACCGCCGAAGTGTGCATCAGGCCGACAAGAAGACCGGTAAGCCGCTGGTTGACGTGATCGTCGACCATGCTGGCATGAAGGGCACCGGCACGTGGACCGTGCAGACCGCACTGTCTCTGGCCGTACCGGTCACCGGCATCGCCGAAGCCGTGTTCGCCCGTGGTCTTTCCTCCGAAGCTGATCTGCGTGAGGAAGCCGCCAAGCAGGGCTTCAATGGCCCTGACGGCAACCTGAACCTCACCGACGATGAGAAGAAGGCCTTCATCGAAGACATTCGTCAGGCACTCTACGCTTCCAAGATCGTCGCCTACGCCCAGGGCTTCAACGAGATTACCACTGCTGCCGAAGAATATGGCTGGGATATCGATCTGGCTGCCGTGGCACGCATCTGGCGTGGCGGCTGCATCATCCGTGCGAAGTTCCTCAACCGTATTTCCGAAGCGTTCGAATCAGGTGAAGCCAACGTGTCGCTGCTGTTCGCTCCGTACTTCAAGAACGCCATCGAAACCGCCGAAAAGTCTTGGCGTAACGTGGTGGCTCAGGCCGCCGTCAACGGTTTGCCTACTCCGGCGTTCGCTTCCTGCTGTCGTACTTCGACGGACTGCGTTCCAAGCGCCTGCCCGCCGCCCTGATCCAGGGTCAGCGCGACTATTTCGGCGCTCACACCTACCAGCGTGTGGATCAGCCGGGCGCATTCCACACGCTGTGGGCCGAGCCGGGCCGCGAGGAAATCGAAGCCTGATAGACGTATTTCTGCAACGAATCTAGCGGATTAACAGATGAAAAGAGCCTCACGCTTTATGAAAAGTGTGCGGCTCTTTGTGTTGCGGCAAATATGATCAGCCGCAAGGGAAACTCGTTGAGTTGCCTCCTGAATTATTCGCGATGCTGGTTGCGTGGGTTGCCGCCATTCATGATTGCGGCGACCCGTCGCGTCAGAGCGCGGGGGAGTAGTCGTTCCGCTGCGGCTCCGGCTTTGGTGAGGTAGCGTGGTAGGCAAGCGTGCGCCCCTGCTTCATCTTCCGATACGCGTAGGTGGCAAGCTGGTAGGCGGTGGCCGGTTTGGTCAGCGTGAAGAAATTCATGCCACGCATGTTCGCGGCCTTGGCGAACCCTGTGGATGTCGGCCCGGGGCATACGCAGGTCACACTCACACCGGTATCTCGCAATTCGTACGACACCGCTTCCGAAAGCATCGTACGAACGCTTTCGACGCGAAATATATCGCCATATATGGGCCTGCCATCATTGAAGCAACAGAAGAGATGTTCAATATGCGTCCGTGACCCTGCTCGCGCATATCACGACCATAACGGTACGTAAGTTCAGCCAACGCGGCCATGTTGAGCTGCATCATCTCATGCTGGCGATGCCAGTCGGCGTCGAGAAAACCCGTCCAATCCGCAAAACCGGCGTTATTGACGAGATGATCCACTTCAAAACCTTGCGAAACTGTGTAATCATGCAACTGTTGCGGTGCGTCAGACTCGCTTAGATCAAGCGCAACCGTCTCCACATGCACGCCATAGCGATGTTCCAGCGTGCGCTTCACGTCATCAAGTTTGCCTTGACTGCGTGCCGTAATGATGAGATCATGCCTGTCGGCCGCAAACAATGCCGCCATCTCACGCCCAATGCCACTCGAAGCCCCCGTTATCAACGCATATGCCATAAAACCACCTTTCTTAAGTATTGATGTTCATGGTAGTCAATACGCATGCAATAACGCCATTTGCAACGTAATGGTCCGGAACTTTTCGACTGGGCTGGCTGATTGACAGTTTTCATGCACTTCTCGCATGGAAAGTAATACATCATTTACATTAGTTATTTTGGTTTGGTTCGTTCACAATGGGTGCGTCAGCATGAATGTGAAAGAACCAGTATGGAATGTTCGAAAGGCCATGTTTTTGAACTCATACAACAGGGCGGCCCGACCGACAAAGTCATTACAATGCATGTCGTGAAACCGGGATCATTCACAGCTTGCATTTGACTTCGTCCACTTGAAGTTCTTAAGTTTGATGGCATGACTTACGATTTCGACACTCCCGTAGACCGATCCGGCACGTATTCGCTCAAGTGGGAAGAGGCAGGAGATGCGCTGCCCATGTGGGTGGCGGATATGGAATTTCAAACCGCTCCACAGATTCGAGCCGCACTGCAACAGCGTCTTGACCACGGTATTTTCGGATATTCCATCGTCCCTCCTGCATGGAATCAGGCATACGTTGACTGGTGGCACCGTAGGCATAATCTTGATATCGACCCGGAATCGCTCGTATTCAGCACCGGCGTGGTGCCGGCAATCTCCAGCATGGTGCGAAAACTCACCACAGCAAACGAAAACGTGCTTATCCAAACTCCGGTCTACAACATTTTCTTCAATTCGATTATCAATAATGGATGCCGCGTGCTTGAATCACCGTTGGAATACGACGGTTCCGGACATTACTCCATCAACTGGGCCGATCTGGAATCCAAGTTGGCCGATCCGCAAACCACGCTGATGATCCTGTGCAATCCACACAATCCCGTAGGCCGAATCTGGGATCGCGACACCCTCGCACGCATAGGTGAGCTTTGCTGGAACCATCATGTGACCGTAATCAGCGACGAAATTCATTGTGATCTTACCGATCCGGGATATGATTACGTGCTTTGCCTCGGTGAATGAGCAGTGCGCAATGAACTCCGTGACCTGCATGGCACCGACCAAAACGTTCAATATCGCCGGTCTTAACACGGCTGCCGTAATGATTCCAAATCCCGTGCTGAGGCATAAGGTATGGCGTGCGCTCAACACGGACGAAGTGGCCGAACCGAACGCCTTCGCCATGACGGCCACGCTCGCTGCCTTCAACGAGAGCGAGCCTTGGCTTGAGGAATTGCGCGCATACTTGGCAGGCAACAAAGCCGAAGCACGAGCCATGATCAACGAATACAATGCTGCCGCGGCACCGGAACGACGCATCGCCCTGATTGAAAGCCATGCCACCTACTTGTTGTGGGTCGATTGTTCGAAACTGACGCACGATACCGCTCTGTTGTGCGAACATCTCAAGCGCAATCATCAGGTGATGTTCTCCGAAGGTGTCGAGTATGGCGGCAACGGGCATGATTTCATTCGCATCAACGTGGCTTGCCCGCGAAGCACCATGCAAGAAGGATTCAATCGTCTGTTCGCCGGATTACGTGATTTTCGGTGAATTAATATAAGACCATCGGCTGTGATATTGCTCACAGCCGCTAGGAAACGGCTGGTTTTGTGGGTTTTCACAAAATATGGAAAGGACGTTTTCGGATGGTCACTGCCGTCCGTGACGTGTTGGCGATACTATGAGGCATATGACTGAAACTGTTTCATCCGTACTTGGCACGCCTGAAGAGTGGACGAATCCGCTGCGCGATCCGCGCGATCTTCGACTTCCACGTATTGCAGGCCCGTGCAGTATTGTGATTTTCGGCGTGACCGGCGATCTGTCACGCAAGAAGCTGCTTCCCGCCATTTATGATCTGGCTAATCGTGGCCTATTGCCGCCAAGCTTCGGTTTGACGGGTTTTGCACGTCGTGATTGGACCGAGGATCATTTCAAGGATTTCGTGAAGGAGAACGTGCAGGCGCACTGCCGCACGCCATTTAAGGAGGCGACCTGGAAGCAGCTCGCCGACGGTATTCGTTTTGTGCAGGGCACGTTCGATGATCCGAAGGCGTTCGAACGATTGTCGAACACTGTTGCCGAGCTTGACCGTGATCGTGGCACGCGAGGTAACCATGCGTTCTACATGTCGGTGCCGCCGCGCGCGTTCCCGCAGGTTTCCCGACAGTTGGCGGATTGCGGTCTGGCGAAGTCCGACAAGGGCGCTTGGCGTCGTGTGATCATCGAGAAACCGTTCGGGCATGATCTGGCCAGCGCTAAGGAGCTGGATCGTGTGGTTTCCGAGGTGTTCGACCCATCGAGTGTGTTCCGTATCGATCATTATCTCGGTAAGGAGACGGTGCAGAATATTCTGGCGCTTCGTTTCGCGAACGCCATGTATGAGCCGATTTGGAACAATAATTACGTCGACCATGTGCAGATTACCCACGCCGAGGATATCGGCGTGGCCGGTCGTGCCGGATACTATGACGCATCGGTGCCGCACGCGACATCATCCAGAACCACCTGCTGCAGCTCATGGCATTGACGGCCATGGAGGAGCCGGTCTCCTTCTCCGCCGCTGATCTGACGGCTGAAAAGACGAAGGTGCTGTCCGCAGTGCGCTTGCCGAAGGATCTGGCGGCGCATACGGCCCGCGGACAGTATGCCGCCGGATGGCAGGGTTCTCATGAGGTTGTCGGCTATTTGGATGAGAAGGGCATTAATCCGGCTTCAACCACAGAGACTTACGCAGCGATCCGACTGGATGTCGATACGCGCCGTTGGGCCGGCGTGCCGTTCTACCTGCGTACGGGCAAACGTTTGGGTAAGCGTGTCACGGAGATTGCGTGGTGTTCAAGCGTGCCCCGCATCTGCCGTTCGAGTCGACCGCAACGAAGGAGCTCGGCAAGAATGCGATCGTGATCCGCGTGCAGCCCGATGAGGGTGTGACCATGCGGTTCGGAGCGAAGGTGCCGGGTGGCACGTCGATGGAGGTCCGTGACGTGTCGATGGACTTCGGTTACGGCCGTTCGTTCACCGAATCGTCTCCGGAAGCCTATGAACGTCTGATTCTTGACGTATTGCTGGGCGATCCGCCACTGTTCCCAACCACACGCGAAGTGGAATTGAGCTGGCAGATCCTCGATCCGATCGAAGAGTTCTGGTCCACGCTTGGCCAGCCGCAACCGTATCGTTCCGGAACGTGGGGCCCTCAGGAAGCCGTTGAAATGCTGGCCCGCGATGGACACCGTTGGAGGATGCCGTGATCATTACCATGAAGAACACCGAAACCCGTGAGATTTCGGCGAAAATCGATGAATTGCACGAGGAGCGTGGCGAAGCGGCTCTGGGTCGCGTGCTCACACTGCTGATCTCCACGAATGAGACGTCGCTGGAGCATGATCTCGCCGTGGCGAACAACGCCAGCCGTGAGCATCCCTGCCGTGTGATCGCAATCGCGCCGAATTCACGTAGGGTGGATGCCGCTGCCGATGATGGCAAGCCGCACACCTTTCTCGACGCGGAAGTGCGATTCGGTTCCGACGCTGGCGCGGGCGAAATCATCGTGTTGCGTCCGATTGGTGGGCTGGTTCACCACCCTGATACATTGGTGATTCCGCTATTGGTGCCGGACGCTCCGGTGGTGGCTTGGTGGCCAAACGAAGCCCCCGCGAACCTATCGAACGATTTGCTGGGTTCCATGGCGCGCAGCCGTATCACCGATGCCATGCATTCCTCGAATCCGATGCGGACCATGGATGATCTGCGCCGCAACTGGTCGTCGAAGAATGTGGACATGTCGTGGACTCGCTTGACTGTTTGGCGCGCAATGCTCGCTTCGATGCTTGACCAGCCGCCGCATCTTCCAGTAAGCGGCGTGCGTGTGACCGGACCAAAGAACTTCCTGCCGTTGAATCTGCTGGCCGCATGGCTTCGTCTTCGTCTGAACGTGCCTGTTGTGGTGGAAGACGATCCGAATGCAACCGCCGTGACCGGCGTGTATCTGACCCGTTCCGATGGCGTGCTGAGTTTGGAACGCCCATCCACCGACGATGGCATCGCCGTATTGAACGTTCCAGGGCAGTCCCCGCAAACCATGAGCGTTCCCGCACGAACCATCGAGGAATGCTTGAGTGAGGAATTGGGTCGACTCTATCCGGACGAGATCTATGCGGAAGTCGTGACTCAAGGCTGGGATCTTATCAATTCGAAGCACTGAATCGATTCTCCGAAACAATAAAGGAACAATGCAGGAAAAGCATATGGCAGAACGCACCACCGTTGTATATCCCAATCCTCAGATTCTGGCTGAAGCCGTGGCCGCACGTACGCTGTTGACCATCACCGATCTTCTGTCGGAACCGAATCGCACCCGCGTTGACATTGCCGTGACCGGTGGAACCGACGGCAATCGAGTGTTCGACGCCATGAACGCGAGCCCATTGAACGATGCCGTGGACTGGAGCCGCGTGCACGTATGGTGGGGCGACGAACGATTCGTGGCCGCCGACAGCGACGACCGCAACGCCAAGCAGGCGCGTGAGGCATGGTATGGCAAACTGGTTGCCGACGGCCGTATGCCGGCAGGCAACATTCATGCGATGCCGTCCGATGAGCGTAACTTGGAAGGCGTCGCGGCAGCCTCACCCGAACAGACTGATGCGGTGCTGGCTGAAGCCGCCGCGCAATACCAGCGTGAACTCATTGAACAGTTGGGTGAGAATCCAGCTTTGGACATCGCCATGTTCGGTATGGGACCGGACGCGCATTTCGCATCCCTGTTCCCCGACCATGGCGAGTCGGAGATCGACGATCCGCATGTGCTTGTCGCCGGTGTGCGCGATTCACCGAAGCCGCCGCCACTGCGCCTGACGCTGACCGTGCCGATGATCGCACGATCGAAGCACACGTGGTGTTCACATCTGAAGTACGCAAGGCGGATGCGGTTGCTGCAGCATTCGCGCAACGCAACAATCCGCATGCGCCAAGCTCTTATGCCGATGGTGAGGAACTGCTGTGGCTTATCGACAAAGGTGCCGCCTCCAGATTGTGATGCAAGAACCGGGACTATGGAATCCCGATAGCCGGGTTCCGTTGGTTCCGTGACGGGCACGTCACCTAAGTCTCTGCCTGTCATGGATTACTCCCATGGCTAAACATCAAGCTGAATCGTTTGGATGAGTGAGCGCGCAACGCCATGCGTGTAGTATGGCGGCAGTCAAACATGACAGACCCTGCATTATGACTATGAGAGGAAACGGCATCATGGAACAGCCATCTAAGTTCCAACATCAGCTTCAGCCCGATATGCCATCGTCTTCCACGATGTCCACGTCACCTCATCCGGAACAAACTCCGCCATGGGGCGCGCTATGGGTGTTGGCTTTGGGACTGGCCATGATTGTGCTGGACAGCTCAATCGTCAACGTCTCCATCCCCACCATTATCGACGATATCGGCATCGACCTGACCGACGCCCAGTGGGTCACATCACTGTACAACATCGTACTCGCCGCGCTGCTGCTTCCCTTCGGCAAGCTTGGCGACGCCAAAGGACGCAAACTGGTATTCCAAATTGGAACTGTGATTTTCGTGGCAAGTTCATTGCTCGCCGCCACATCGCAGGACGCTGGCATGCTGCTCACCGCTCGCGCGTTGCAGGGCATCGGTGGCGCGATGATCATGCCGAACACCCTGTCCACGGTGTCCGCCACGTTCCGTGGCAAGTATCGCGCTGCGGCTTTCGGAGTCTGGGGCGCGGTAATGAGTTCAGCCGCCGCTCTCGGACCGTTGCTCGGCGGCGTGCTTACCGAGACCTTGGGGTGGCGATGGATTTTCCTGGTGAACCTTCCGCTAGGCATCATCATTTTTGTGGCAACCATTCCTTTGGTGCCAAAGACCGGTGGCCATACCTCGAACATCACTTCCTCAACCGCTTCTTCTACCATTCGATTCCAAAGCATTGATGTGGACATTCCAGGCGTGGTGCTGTCCGCACTGACTTCTGCCCTGCTCGTATTCGGACTTATCGAAGGCGAGACCTACGCTGGTGGAAGCAGACTTCCACTCAGTTGAAGATGGGTGGTCTGACATGGAACCACGGCTGGCTGTCGCCGGTGCCGATTTGTCTGGTCGCCGGTATGCTCCTGCTGGTCGTCTTCATAACCGTAGAACTTGCACGAGGCAAAGCCGGGCGACCGGTGATGCTGGACATGACCCTGTTCCGCATCAAGACATTCTCGTGGGGCAATCTGTCGGCTGCGGCCATCGCCGCCGGCGAGTTCGCGCTGGTGTTCGCGCTTCCGCTGTATCTCATCAACGCGCGCGGACTCGACACGCTACAGGCCGGTGCGATGCTGGCCGTGATGGGATTGGGCTCTATTATCGCCGGTAGTCAGGCACATATGCTGGCCTCCAAATTCACTCCGGTCGGCGTGGTCCAACTTGGCTTGGTGATTGAGATCATCGCGGTAGCCGTGATTGCAGTCCTCATGCCGGTGGAATTCGCAGTGTGGTGGCAGCTTCTTCCTTTGACCGCCTACGGCTGCGGCTTAGGCTCGCTTCCGCGCAGCTGACCAGCGTGGTGCTGTCCGAAGTGCCGATTCCCCAGTCCGGTGAAGGATCGGCCACCCAGTCCACCGTCCGTCAGCTTGGCACCGCCATGGGCTCGGCCATCTCAGGCGCGGCATTGACCATGGCCATCAATGGGACGTTGCCGGCACGACTTGAATCCCTTGGACTGCCCGCTAAAGTCGGCGATGGACTGGCCAAGGCGGTCAGCAGCTCGGCTGGCGGTGTAATTGGCTCGTTCCGCAGCGGAGATGGATCGGCGGCCCAATTCGGTGACGAAGCGCCGCAAATCGCCGATGCGATGACTTCCGGTTCATTGAGGGCAACCGTTGGACACTTTTGGTGGCAGGCTGCATGCTGCTCATCGGTTTGCTGGCTTCGGTCGCTGTGCGACGCGCGGCATCAACGCATAGCACACACTGACAAACATGAGGCAGGGACGATCTGCTGAATGGTTTTGGTGGGCCAGCAGCTCAACGGCGAAAAGTTCTACTGAAGCCGGCCGATACCAAGGCGAAACTGATCGCGCGGTAAGGTGGGGTTTATGAAAGTAGTAGTGCAACGAGTGAGCCAAGCCAGCGTCGACGTCGTCAACGAACTGGGCGCCGTAGACCCCACCTTCGAACCTCAGCAGATCGGATCCGGATTCATGCTGCTCGTAGGCGTAACCGATGAGGATGGTGAGGAGCAGATTTCTTGGCTTGCCCACAAAATCCTCAACCTGCGGGTTTTCGAAGACGAGCAAGGCAAAATGAACCGTTCCATCAAAGACATCGGCGGTGAAATCCTGTCCATTTCACAGTTCACGTTGTTTGCCGACGTAAGGAAAGGCAACCGCCCCAGCTTCGTCAAAGCAGGTAAACCGGAACATGCCAACATCACGTGGATCAAATTCAACGAGGCGCTGCGTTCTGGCGGCGTGCCAGTACGCGAAGGCCGCTTTGGAACGCACATGCGCGTCGGCCTGATCAACGATGGTCCGGTCACCATCACCATCGACACCGACAATCTGTGATCAGTATTTGATTACAACACCGATTGTTGGGTGATATAAAACAATTGAGGGTCTGCAAGTTAAATTGCAGACCCTCAACTATTATAAATACTTTTTGATCGACGGTGACGTTTACTTGTTTTCGGTAATTATCGTCACCTTGTTCGGATCAATCTTCGTTGGGTCAAGAGTCAATTCCTTGATGACAGCCGCACGAATCGTGCCGGACGAAGGATTGAATACACTATCGATAGTGCTGTGAATATCGGCATCCACATTCGAATATTCGAAAGCAAGCGTCGTATTGATTAGACGGCAATTACGTAATACGAGATTATCCACATAGCACAAACCCTGCAGACTTTCGATCGTACAGTTCTCAAACGTGACATTACGGGAATTCCAAGCCAAATACTCGCCGGAAATGAATGAATCACGTACTGTCACATTCTCGCAATTCCAGAAGCAATCCTTGGAAATCAATCGAGAATTTGTGATTTCAATATTACGTGCGCCATCAAATGGATAATTGCCAACCAAACGCAGATTATAGCTTTAATATCGGAACAATTCATCGCCAGATAATCGCCACGAGCGCTCACATTTTCCAGTGAAACGTTCGAACAAGCCCATAATGTTTCCTCGGCATTGACGAAATCAACATTCCTCAACGCAACATCATGGCACCGGCGGAAATTCTTCGGCGCTTCAAACGTGCAATCCTCAACACGAATGGTATTCGTATACCACACGCCCGCGCGTGCCATCTCGAACCATGTGCAATCCTTTGCCAAAATATCCGAGCAATACCACAGCGGATACTTCCATTTGAACGAACTCGACTTAAGCTCAATATCATGCGCATGCTTCAACGGTGATTCGCCATCATCGAAAATCGTGTCGATATATCGCTTGCCTGATGCTTGGAATTCGGCGCGTTCGCCGGTCAGTAACGCCTGACGAACCTCGTGCATGTCACTCACTGATAACTCTCCTTGAAAACGTTCTGTTGCCAAGATAGAAAGTTCAAGTACTTGAAGTCAAACGCATGCCCATGTTTCGCTGGCGGGCGAAGCGGATGAGCGATGGAACGCGTTATAAGCAATGTCGATATGCGTGCGGGTGTTTGCGAAACATGACTGTCGGTACCATGAATTGAACGATTAGACAATTGGGTGGTTACAAGGCATTGTGGTCACGAACGGGCTTGCCACGTATGGCAGGGAGGAATGCGGATGAGCCAGCGGAATGGGGGAGTGAAAACGCGTGCGTTCAAAGCCGCGTTTCCCAGAGTGCTGCCGATTTGCATCAGCTTCTTCTTTCTGGCCATGTCGTACGGAGTGCTTATGGGAACCCGCGGGTTTTCGTTCCTGTGGCCGTTGTGCATGAGCGCATTCATCTACACCGGTTCCATGGAATTCGTTACGGTGAATCTGCTGGTTTCCGCATTCAATCCGTTCGCCGCGCTTATGTTGGCGCTGATGATGGGAACAAGGCACCTGTTTTACGGACTGTCCATGCTGGGGCGTTTCAAGAACATGGGGGCGAAAAAACCGTATTTGATTTACGCCATGTGTGATGAGACGTTCGCGGTCAACAACAGCGCGCAAATACCGGCGGATGTTGACCGCGGCTGGTTCTATTTCTTCGTGTCGCTGCTGAATCAGGTTTCCTGGGTGGCTGGAGCGACGCTCGGAGGCATTGTCGGCGGGCGATTGACGTTCGACACCACCGGTTTGGATTTCGTGATGACCGCATTGTTTGTGGTTATTTTCGTGGATCAATGGTTGACAACGAAACGCAAAAGCCATATGGCGGCGTTGACGGGCATTGTGGTGCCGGTGATTTGCATGGCGCTGTTCGGTACTGACAATTTCATGATCCCGTCGTTGACTGCCATGCTGGTGATGTTCATTATGTTGCGTCCGTATTTGGATGATTTGAAACCTGATGATGTTGGGAAACGTGATGATGCTGATGGTGCGGTCGAATCCGCTGCGGATCGTAACGAAGTAGGGGAGGCGCGGTCATGATCATGACCACATGGCAGGGCGTCGTCACTGTACTGATGGCGGTGCTTGGCACCATCATCACCCGTTTTCTGCCGTTCGTGCTCTTTCCCGAGTCAAAGAAACCGCCGCACATCATCGACTATCTTGGCAACGTGCTTCCGTACGCTATGACCGGACTGCTGGCGGTGTATTCGCTGAAAAACGTCAATCCTTTTGCTGGAAGCCACGGCATTCCCGAAGCGATCGCCATCGCCGCGATCGTCGTGCTGCACGTATGGAAACGCAACATGCTGCTCTCGATCGCCGGCGGCACCGTCGTGTATATGGCATTACTTCAGCTTGTTTTTGCATGATTGCCTGTTTTGTAGGATTGCCCAAATCTGAAGTGAGTTTTATAGGGATTTTCCACAGTTGTTATTGCTGATATCCCATATCGTGAGAAGAAATGCGTTGATGCGATTGACGCGCCTACTCTTTTTCTTTAGCCAATAAGGAGCTGTGTTGAGCGGCTCTGGCTGTATAGAAGAGTTATATCTAACGAGAGAGAACAATATGACTAGTGCAGCAAGCACTGCCAATGCCGCGGTTCCAGCGCCCGGCAAACTGGAGTTCAAGGATGATTACACGCCTGAGGAGGCGGAACGCGTCATCCGCAATTCGAAGGGGCTCCCTGTCGGTGTGAAGCCGAAGATGGTGTGGACGTGGCCGAAGGCCCTGCTGTGGGCCGCCATCGCCATTGTGTGCGCTATTGGTTGGGCTATTCTGGCGGTTTCCCGTGGCGAGCAGATCAGCGCCATCTGGTTCGTGGTTGTGGCATTGTGCTCCTACGCGATCGCTTACCGTTTCTACGCGTACTATATTCAGATCAAGATCATGCGTACCGACGATGCGAACGCGACGCCGGCCGAGCGCGTGCATGACGGCGCCAACTTCGAACGTGCCGACCGTCGCGTGCTGTTCGGCCAGCATTTCGCCGGCATTTCCGGTGCGGGCCCGCTTGTTGGTCCTATTCTGGCCGCCCAAATGGGTTATCTGCCGTCCGTGATGTGGATCATTCTCGGTGTGATTTTCGCCGGCGCCGTGCAGGATATGCTCATGCTGTGGATCTCCGCCAAGCGTCGCGGCCGTTCCTTCGGTCAGATGGCAACCGACGAAATGGGCAAGTTCGGCGGCACTATCCTGTCGATCTTCCTGATCGTGATGACCGCCATCGCCATGGCATTCCTTGCGCTCGTGGCCATCAAGGCCATGGCTTCCTCGCCGTGGGCCGTGTTCTCTATTGGTATGACCATTCCGATCGCCTTGATCATGGGCTGCTTCCAGCGTTTCCTGCATCGTAGCGTTATCGAAACCACGGTGCTCGGCTTCGTGCTGCTCGTGATCGACATCATCGCTGGCGGTTGGATCTCCAGCGTTCCGGCAATCGCGACGTGTTCACGTTGAACGCCAAGGAACTGGTTATCGCACTGGTGATCTACTCCTTCGCCGCCGCCGCGTTGCCGCACTGGCTGCTCGTCACCCCGCGTGACTACCTGTCCACGCTGATGAAGATCGGCACGCTTGTGCTGCTCGTGCTTGGCATTCTCATCGCCAATCCGTCCGTGCAGATGCCGGCTCTGACTGAATTCGCGTCCACCTCCACGGGACCGACCTTCGCAGGCGACCTGTTCCCGTTCCTGTTCATCACCATCGCGTGCGGCGCTCTTTCCGGCTTCCACGGCGCAGTGAGCTCCGGCCTGACCCCGAAGGCTGTGGAGAAGGAAAACCAGATCCGCATGATCGGCTACGGTTCCATGCTGGTTGAATCCTTCACCGCCGTGATCGCACTGATTGCAGCCATCACCATTTCCCAGGCGTCTACTTCTCCACGAACATGTCCGCCTCGCAGATCTCCACCGCTTCCGGCGTGACCCTGACCGCCACTTCCACTCCTGACGAGCGGGCTGAGGCCGCGGTCAAGGCCGTGGATTCGATGAAGGTTTCCGACATTGAAGGCAACCAGATGAAGGTCACTTGGGATTCTGTCGACGAGAACGGCAATGCCAAGACCTATGAAGGCGCCGACGCTTTGAAGCAGGCCGCTTCCGACATTGGCGAGAACACCATCGTTTCCCGCACCGGCGGCGCCACCACGTTCGCTATGGGTATGGCCAACTTCCTCAAGTCCTACCTCGGCGGTCATGACTCCATGGCCTTCTGGTACCACTTCGCCATCATGTTCGAAGCGTTGTTCATCCTCACCACCGTTGACAACGGCACCCGCGTGGCCCGTTATCAGATTGGTGAGTTGCTGGGCAACGTGCGCAAGCTGAAGAAGTTCGCTGATCCGACGTGGAAACCGGGCAACATCATCACCACACTGATCGCAACCGCCCTGTGGGGTGGCCTGCTGTGGGTCGGCGTGTGCGATACGAATGGTGGTATCAACGCATGATGCCTATTTTCGGTATTTCCAACCAGCTGCTTGCCGCCGCATGCTTCATGCTGGTCACCGTTTGCGTGGCCAAGCTTGGCTATAAGAAGTACCTGTGGATTCCTGTTGTTCCTCTCGTTTGGGATGTGGCCGTGACCTTCACCGCCGACTTCCAGAAGATCGTCGGACCGATCAGTTACTTCGCCACCGCTTCCAAGTATCAGACGCTGATCGATGGTGGCACTTTGGAAGGCGAAGCGTTGGTCAACGCCAAGGCCGCACTCTCCAATGCGTACCTTGACGGCGTGCTCTCCGTGTTCTTCATGGTCATGATGGGAGTCTTCCTGGTCGTCGGCATCTACCAGACCGTGAAGATTCTTGCCAAGGGCAAGTTCGGTGTGGAAACCACGTCTGAGGAGCCGTTCGTGGAATCCGAATGGTTCGCACCGTCCAGCCTGATCGCCACCAAGCTCGAAAAGAAGGTGCAGCGCGAATACGCGGCCAAGAGCTATGAGCTGGCGCAGAAGGAACAGGCCGCAGCCTGATGCAGGGATTCACCACCATGGTCAGACGAATCTGGTCTGCATTATTGAAAGCCAAGGCCGGATTCGTCTGGTATGTGCGCGAATTCAGCGGAGAAGCGAAATACGACCACTATCTGGAGCATTTCGCAAGCGAACATCCCTGCGAAACCCCGCTGACCGAACGCGAATACTGGCGCATGCGAGAGGAATACGATCGCAAGCATCCCAACACCAGTTGCTGTTGCTGAAACTAACGGCCATACATAAACAATCCCCGTCTTTCATTTCGGAAGACGGGGATTGTTGTTCTTATATTTATGTTGCTTGCTTGCGATTATTCCTATACCGAAGATATTCGATTGCATGTTCCGCAATCAATATTTCGCAATCAAGAAGCGAGTCCCATGCTGTATTTCAATGTCATCACACGAATCGCGGACTGCGTTACTTTGTCTGCAAAAGCGGAATCAGCCGCGGCTTTTGCGTTCAGCCCATCCAAAATCGGTTGAACATAATCGAAAGCGCCAATGCAGGCAAGATCACCTCCGGCATCGACCAATCGCACCCCCAAATCACTTGGCTGAATGCCACCCAACGCAGTGGCGGACAAAGAATCCGAAGTGATGACACCTTGGAATCCGACCGTATTGCGCAAATAATCCGTTACCAAAGCGCTGGAGAACACGGCGGATTATTCGGATCAATAGCCTGATAGGTGGCAAGCGACATCATCACCATGGAAGGGTTCGCCTCCAACGTACTGTTGAACGCGCCGATTTCCGCACCGTCCAACGTGGTGGTGGTATCAAGAATGCCGTCGGCGGTGAAATCGGTGTTGCCCGTCACCGAACCCAAACCAGGATAGTGCTTGATGACGCTGCCTACACCCGAATCCGCCATGCCCTGAATGAACGCCTTGGCATGGTCTGCATTGCCGTCCGCATCAAGACCAAAATCACGATACAGTGCGCCGATCGGGCCATTGGAAGCCCTATCTACCGTTACCGTGCCCACCACCGGCGCCAAATCAACATTGATGCCGGCCGACTTGAGTTGGGAACCCCATACGGCAGCCGATTGCCGTAGCTGGTTGGTCGACATTGAACCCTGATTGGTGGCGGAAGGCATCTGGTCGAAACCAGCGCCTTGAAGATGCTGCACCAAACCACCTTCCTGATCAGTGGTCATCAACAGCTGATTATTGGCCGGCGCATACGATTGCAATGCGGATGTGGCTGCGGCGACGCCAGCCGTTCCCGAATTCCAATTGCCGATGATCAACACCGATCCGACATGCTGGTTCACGATAAGATCCTGCAATGTCGAAGGATCGGATCCCGCATACAGGGGTGCCATGACGAGCTGACCGACGCGCTCTGCAAGACTCATGGCATTGACTGCAGCCACGGCTCTGCCATGCGGCGAGTCGTCCACCACGCTTGGCACGTTGGATTTGTCAAGCGCATCATGTGATGCATCGGACTGCTGCGAATTGGATTGCTCGGATTGGTTGGAGCCAGCATTCAAACTCGCGCTGGATGAACACCCAGCGAACGATAGCGGCAGTGCGATGGCGCACAGTGCGGCAGCACAACGAGCGAAATGAACGTGAACTCTCCTCATAGTGTCATTATCTATCACATGCCGGTGATGGCGAATACGATCGCATAAGAAAAGAACGGGTGGATTCGTGTTCGTGAATTGCGTAAACATTAGGCTAGCGGCATAAAGCCGTTCCGTGCCTGTCGATAGGCTATTAGTATGTCTTTTTTTGATATGTTTGGTCCCATGTTCGACCCAGAAAGCGGTCCGAACCGCTCCCAAGGGCAGCGTGCCAATAAATCCGGCAACGATGATCCCATCATTCTCAATGTCGAAACCGATGGTGATAACACCGCCCGGTCTTCGGCGAACATGCCTCCAAGAGGTCCGTCCGGTCCGCGTATCACACGCCAGCCGAACCGTCCGCGCAAATCGTCGAACGGCAACAAGATTCTAATCGGTGTGGTGCTGGCGCTTGCCATCATCATCGGCCTGTTCTTTGGCTTGGCGCAGTTCATCACCGACGTCATGTGGTATGCGCAGCTTGGCTTCCAAAGCGTGATTTGGACGCAGTTGGGTACCAGGGTAGGCCTGTGGGTGGCGTATGCGCTGCTGATCGCCGCGGTCGGATTCCTGTCCGCGTCGCTGGCGATCTGGCTCGCCCCGATGCTGCCGATGGTTCCACGATTCGTATTAACGGCGACACCATCGAAGTGGGCAAGGGCGTGAGCTCAAAGAGTGCACGTCGTGTGGCTGTGGTGATTTCATTGATCGTCGGCTTGATGTTCGGATCGCAGTTTAATGCGAATTGGTCTGAAATCCTGCTGATGTTCAACGCGCAGAGTTTCGGCACCACCGACCCGCAATTCGGCATCGACAATGGTTTCTATGTGTTCGTATTGCCTGGCTTGAAGCTGATCATGTCGGCAGTGTCGTTGCTGCTGCTTGCCGGCATCATCTTCTCCATCGTCACGCATGTGATGATGGGCGGCATCCGAATCACCATGCCAGTGCATGGTCGTGGACTGTTCCACATCACCAAGCGTGCGCGTAGACAGATCGGCATCTGGCTGATGCTCAACATGTTCGCATGGGCGACGAATCAGGTGCTTGGCGTGTTCTCCCACCTCACGCAGGAGGGTAGCCGCATCACCGGTGCCACGTATACCACGGTCAACGCCACGATTCCCGTCACCTTCATCATGGCTGCCATCACCGTCATTCTCGGTGTGATTCTCGGCGTGTGGATCATGAAGTCGCATGCGTTGGAAGGCCAGGCTCCGATTGCGGTGCGTGCTTCCGAAGCGCTTAAAGCGTGGAAGGTGCCGACCGTGGCCATCGCATCCGCCATTGTGGTGAGCTTGGTGCTTACCGTGGCATGGCCGATGCTGCTGCAGCGTTTCCGTGTGAATCCGAACGCGCAGGAAATGGAATCTACCTATATCCAGCGTAATATCGACGCCACCCGTGAAGCATACGGTCTGAACAATGTGAAGACCGAACAGTATCAGGCCACTACGGAAGGCGAGGCTGGTGCGTTGGCTGATTCCGCGGAATCGACCGCGCAGATCCGACTGCTCGATCCGCAGATCGTTTCCCCGACATTCAAGCAGCTGCAGCAATCCAAGCAGTATTACACGTTTGCCGATACTCTTGCCGTCGACAAGTATGAGGTCGACGGTGTGAGCCAAGATACGGTGATCGCAGCACGAGAACTTGACCTTGCCGGTCTTGACAATCGTAACTGGGTCAACGACCATACCGTATACACGCACGGCTATGGTGTGGTGGCCGCCTACGGCAACAAGGTGACGGCCGACGGCCAGCCGAAGTTCTTTGAGGCGGGTATTCCAACCCAAGGCAAGCTCACCGAATCCGAACAGTACGAGCCGCGTATCTACTTCTCGCCGAACGCTTCCGAATATTCGATCGTGGGCGCTCCGGAAGGTACGCAGTCTTGGGAGTTCGATTACCCGACCGGTTCCGAAGGCGCCACCAACACGTTCGGTGGCAATGGCGGCCCGAAGATCGGTAATATCTTCTCCCGACTGCTGTATGCCATCCGTTTCGGCTCCGACCAGATTCTGTTCTCTAACCGTGTGAACTCCGAATCGCAGATCCTCTACGATCGTTCCCCGAAGGAGCGTGTGGCCAAGGTCGCGCCATACCTGACGCTTGACGGCCGTGTGTACCCGGCGGTCGTGGATGGTCGTGTCAAGTGGATCGTCGATGGCTACACCACGTCTGACGCCTACCCGTATTCGCAGATGACCGATCTGGCGAAGCCTCCAAGGATTCCACCACGGAATCTTCGGCCACGGTGAGTGAGCTGCTTCGAAGAACGCCAACTACATTCGTAACTCCGTGAAGGCCACCGTCGATGCGTATGACGGTTCCGTGGACCTGTACGTGTGGGACGAATCCGATCCGGTGATCAAGGCATGGCAGAAGATCTTCCCCGGCCAGTACCACCAGTTGTCGGAGATTTCCGGCGATCTGATGAGCCACCTGCGTTACCCGGAAAGCCTGTTCAAGGTGCAGCGAGAACTGTTGACCAAGTACCATGTGTCGAGCGCCAGCCAGTTCTTCTCCGGTGAGGATTTCTGGCAGACTCCAGTCGATCCGACCGAATCCCAGCAGGCTCAGGAACGCGACATTCTGCAGCCGCCGTACTATTTGACGCTGCAGACCGGTGGATCCAACGAACCGGTGTTCTCGTTGACGTCGTCGTATATTCCCGCAGGCACGTCAACTCGAGAGATTTTGACGGGATTCCTGTCTGTCGATTCCGATGCGGGCCACGAAAAAGGCAAGATCGGCGCGAACTATGGCACGCTTCGATTGCAGGAGTTGCCGAAGGATTCCAATGTGCCAGGCCCCGGTCAGGCACAGAACAACTTCAATGCGTCGGCCGACGTGTCGAAGGAACTTAATTTGCTTGAATCCGGTTCCACCAATGTGCAGCGAGGCAATCTGCTTACACTGCCGCTCGGCGGCGGATTGGTGTACGTGCAGCCGGTGTACGTCAAGTCTTCCGGTTCCACCAGTTTCCCGCTGTTGAAGAAGGTGTTGGTGCCTTCGGCGACCAGGTCGGATTCGCCAACACGTTGGACGAAGCGCTCGATCAGGTGTTCGGCGGCAACTCCGGTGCATCCGCTGGCGATGCTGAAAACGTCGACGGCTCGACCAGTGGCAAGACTGATACGTCCGATACCAACGGCGATGCCTCCACCGATGGTTCTTCCGGAACCGATGGCACGGATTCGTCATCTGGAACAGACTCGGGCAATGACAGCAGTTCCGGCAATACCGGTAGTAGCTCCGGCACGATGAGCAACGGTCTGAAGAGCGCGCTTAACGACGCTTCCCAGGCAATGAAGGATTCCGACGCGGCCATGAAGAAAGGCGATTGGTCCGCTTATGGCGAGGCGCAGAAGAAACTTCAGGAAGCGTTGAACAAGGCGCTCGAACTCGAGCAGTAGTTTCCGCACAAGTTCCGTACGATTGCTGTTTGCATAAGGCGGGAGACTGGTTCCATATGGAGAACCGGTCTTCCGCCTTATGCATATGCCCGGTATGCTCAAAAACATGATCGAGTATTCCTACCGCATCGCGACGCAAAACGACATTCAAGCAATCACCGACATTTACAACGCTGCAGTCATACGAGGTGGATCATCGGCCGATATAACCCCACGCACATACGAACAGCGCAAAGCATGGGTTGAATCGCATCATGATCCGTACGCGGTGTTCGTTACGGAAACGGTAGATGATGACGGAGAGAGGCGGATCATTGGATTCAGCGCGCTTTCCGTTTTCTATGATCGCGCGGGATATGACGGCGTCACCGATCTTGCCTACTACATCGACCGCAATGGCAGGGCAGGGGAGTCGGCACATATACGCTCACCAAACTGCTTGAAGAATGCCGAAAGCGTAATATGCGTAAGGCATGCGGCATTATTTTCGCAGACAATGCCGGTTCGATCGCACTGATGAAACGGTTCGGTTTTACACAGTTTGGCCTCATGCAACTGCTGCCACCGATTCCACCGGCACCATGCGTGACATGAGTTACTGGTATCTCGACCTGTAAGTACAATCTTTGCGGTTATCAAGACGAGACAATGTGACGCAATATGAACGCGCACAAACGTATGTATGAATGAATGGAACGATTTCAATGGCATCTGATTTCTGGTTGATCGCAGGACTTGGCAATCCGGGATCCAAATACGAAGGCACCCGTCACAATATGGGATTTATGGCGGCCGATCTGTTGGCCGAACGTTGGTCGGTCAACTTTTCCGACCATAAAGGGCTTGCCATGCTCGGCAAAGGCGTGATGAACCTGTCTGGCCGTAACGTCAAATTCTTCCTGGCAAAGCCGCTCACCTACATGAACGAGTCAGGTAATGCGTTGGCTTCCATCAGTGCCTACTATCAGATTGAACCAGACCATATTGTGGTGATTCACGACGACATGGATCTTGATTTCGGACGTATCAAAGTCAAGGCAGGCGGCTCCGCAGGCGGCCATAACGGCATCAAATCAATTGATCGTGCTTGGGAACGCCAAAGTATGCCCGAGTGCGCATGGGAGTCGGTCATGCGCAACGCGGCGCCCACGCCCACGACAACACGGTGAATTGGGTGCTGGGCGGATTCGGTCCGGATCAGCGCAAGCAGCTTCCGGAATTCCTTGCCGACGGTGCCGACGCGGCGGAAACCATCATCTTCAACGGCCTCGCCAAGGCTCAGGAGCAGTTCAATGGCCGCTGAACCGGTGCAACTGCCGACGTCAGGTTCGCTGGCTGGCATTCTCGACGTACTCGAAACTGATGAGGATTTTCGTGCGCTGATTTCCGATGAGATCGAAGTGCCGGAATCCGACATAGACCCCAGCATCACCGTTGGCGTTCCCGAAGGATTGCGTCCGGCGCTCGCTGCCGGGGCAGCGGGAACACGACCGGTTGTGCTTGTGGTGGCTTCCGGGCGCGAGGCCGAGGAAATGGTTGAGGCGATTCGTTCGTGGTATTCCGGCGATCCAAACGATGTGGCACAGCTTGAAGCGTGGGAAACCTTGCCGCACGAACGTCTTTCGCCTCGCGCCGATACCGTGGCGAGCCGTATGGCGGTGTTCCGCAGACTGATGCACTCAAGAGGGAAGCAAGCTGTTTGGCCCCATCAGGATTCTCGTCATGCCGGTGCGTTCCCTGATTCAGCCTGTGGTTGCGGGCTTGGGGGATGTGGAGCGCTGGTGTTCTCCCAAGGTGAGGAGTTGGCGCTCGATGAGGCGTCGCATCGACTGGTGGAGAATGCGTATACTCGAGTCGACTTGGTGATGGATCGTGGTGAATTCGCAGTGCGAGGCGGCATTATCGACGTGTTTCCTCCAACATTGCCGCATCCGGTTCGTATCGAATTCTTCGGTGACGAAATCGATACCATCAAGGAATTCCATGCATCCGACCAGCTACGTATGGCAGTGACATTCCGATGGTCTGGGCCACGCCATGCCGTGAGCTGCAGCTGACCGAAAAGGTGCGCGTGCGTGCGAAATCCCTGATCGGCTCCATTCCAAACGCCGAAGACATGCTTGAATCCATTGCCAACGCCATTCCTGTCGAAGGCATGGAATCGTTGCTTCCCGCATTAGTCGATGATATGGAACCGGTGCAGGGCATGCTTCCCAAGCGTGCGTTGGTGATGCTGTCTGATCCGGAAAAATTGCGTCGCGCTGCCGACGATCTTGCCAAAACGGCTAATGAATTCCTTGCAGCCAGTTGGCATGTTGCTGCATCCGGTCATGGTGCCGGTGCTCCAATCACATTCGATCAGGCGAATTTCTACGATTTTGAGGAAACGATTTCCTCACTGGTGTTCTCTAGGCATGACGTATGGAAGCTTACGAGTTTCGGTGTGGACTCCAGTAGGGAAGGCCGCGTTCAGCTCGACGCCACCAATCCTGGAGAATATCGCGGAGATGAGGCCAAGACAGCTTCCGGTATCGAAGGTCTTCTTGATGCCGGCTATGCCGTCACCGTCACTGCAGGAGCGCAAGGCACTCTTGTTCGACTCAAACGTGCCATCAACGAAACGGGAATCGCCAACTTCGACTGCATCAGATCGCGTGCCATCGACGGATTCGTCGATAATGCCGCGAAAGTCGCACTGCTTACCGAACGCGACCTGACCGGACGTACATCGGCCGCGGGACAGGCAAAAACACCGAAACGTCGCCGTAAGGCCATCGACCTTATGGAGCTCAAAGCCGGCGATTACGTGGTGCATGAGCAGCATGGCATCGGCAGGTTCCTCGAAATGCGCCAGCGTACCATCGGAGCGGGCGCCAACCAGACCACACGCGAGTATCTGGTCATCGAATACGCATCCAGCAAGCGCGGCGCACCTGCCGACAAACTGTTCATCCCCACCGACCAGCTTGACCAAGTCAGCAAATACATCGGTGCCGACGCTCCAAAACTCAACAAACTGGGCGGATCCGACTGGGCTGCCACCAAGGCGAAAGCACGTAAGCATGTGCACGAAATCGCCGAAGATCTGGTCAAACTGTATTCGGCACGTCAACGTATGCAGGGGTATGCCTTCAGCAAAGACACCCCTTGGCAGAAAGAACTGGAAGACGCTTTCCCGTACCAAGAAACCGCTGATCAGCTGACCACCATCGACGAAGTCAAATCCGATATGGAAAAGCCCGTGCCGATGGATCGCCTGATTTGCGGCGACGTGGGATTCGGCAAAACCGAAATCGCCGTACGTGCCGCATTCAAGGCGGTGCAGGATTCCAAACAGGTGGCTGTGCTGGTGCCGACCACATTGCTGGTGCAACAGCATTTCGAGACGTTCACCGAACGTTTTGAAGGTTTTCCGGTGGAAGTAAGGGCGATGAGCCGTTTCCAAACCACCAAGGAGATCAACGACACCATCGAGGGACTTGAAGACGGTTCCGTCGATGTGGTGATCGGTACGCACAAACTGCTCGGACCGAAGGTCAAATTCAAGGATCTGGGACTGGTCATCATCGATGAGGAGCAGCGTTTCGGCGTCGAACACAAAGAGACGTTGAAGGCGCTGCGTACCAATGTGGATGTGCTGAGTCTGTCGGCAACACCGATTCCGCGAACGCTGGAGATGGCCGTTACAGGCATTCGTGAAATGTCCACGTTGGCCACGCCTCCGGAAGACCGCTTGCCGGTGCTTACCTACGTTGGCGCGTATGAGGATGCTCAGGTCACTGCTGCGGTCAGACGTGAGCTGTTGCGCGGTGGCCAGGTGTTCTACGTGCACAACCGAGTGCAAGACATCGCTTCGGTTGCCGCGAAGATTCACGAGCTGGTGCCGGAATCGCATGTCGGCATCGCCCATGGCAAGATGGGGGAGAAGCAGCTTGACGGTGTGATCCGAGACTTCTGGCATCGCGACATTGATGTGCTCGTATGCACCACCATCATCGAAACCGGTCTTGATATTTCCAATGCGAATACGTTGATCGTCGATCATGCCGACCGTTTCGGCCTAAGCCAGCTTCATCAGTTGCGTGGTCGTGTCGGGCGAGGCCGTGAGCGTGCCTACGCGTACTTCCTATATGATCCGACCAAGCCGATGACCCAGCAGTCGCATGACCGACTGGCCACCATCGCGCAGAACACTGCGCTCGGTTCAGGTTTTGACGTGGCGATGAAGGATCTTGAGCTGCGTGGCACCGGCAATCTGCTGGGCGACGAGCAGAGCGGGCATATCGAGGGTGTTGGTTTCGATCTGTATGTGCGCATGGTGTCCGAGGCCGTCGAGCAGTACAAGGAACCGGAACGTACGGAATCGGTTGCTGTCACCATCGATCTGCCGATCGAAGCGTCCATTCCCGTCAGCTACATCGATTCCGACAAATTGCGATTGGAAGCCTACCGCAAGTTGGCGGGTGCTCGTACGGAAGCCGATCTTGACGAGTTGCGTGATGAACTTACGGATCGTTACGGCAAGCCTCCGGTCGATTTCGAGGCGCTGTTCGATGTGGCGAGACTTCGGTTCAAGCAAGGAAGTTGGGCATTACCGAAATCATCGGGCAAGGCCGTAACGTTCGTGTCGCCAAATTCGAGCCGCGAGAATCCGTGCAAATGCGCATGGCCCGAATCTACAAGGGCATTCAATACCGTCCGATGACTAAAACGTACCTGATTCCCGCGCCGTTCGCAGGTTCGCTGGGATCTGGTCCAATGAGCTCTGATGAAATCGTTGGTTGGACGAACCAATTGCTGGATGACCTTGACTGGAAGCCAACGCCAAGGAAATAGCAGGTGAAGTTCCAGACGCATCCGACACGATTTGTGTGAGCGTTCACACAAATCGTGTCGGATAAGTTTGCCATACGTCCACAAAACGCACTATTCTAGGCAATGTCATCACAACCTAACGTTTATAAGGAGTAGTTGTGGCAGTAATTGAAAGCGTTTACGCGCGTCAGATTCTCGATTCCCGCGGCAACCCGACCGTTGAGGTCGTTCTCGACACCGAAGACGGTGCTCAGGCCTGGGCCTCGTTCCGTCCGGTGCTTCCACCGGTGAAGCTGAGGCTTGGGAGCGTCGCGATGGCGACAAGTCCGTGTATCAGGGCAAGGGTGTTCTCAATGCCGTCAAGGCGTGAACGAAGAGATCGCTCCGAAGGTCATCGGCATGGATGCTTCCGACCAGCGCGCTCTCGATGAGGTCATGATCGAGCTCGACGGCACCCCGAACAAGGGTCGTCTGGGCGCCAACGCCATCCTCGGCGTGTCCTTGGCTGCTCTGTACGCCTCCGCTGAGTCCGCGGGCCAGCCGCTGTACCGCTACATCGGTGGCACCAACGGCCACATCCTGCCGGTTCCGAACATGAACATCATGAACGGTGGCGCTCACGCTGACTTCGCCACTGACATTCAGGAGTACATGATCTCCCCGTACGGCTTCGACACCTACAGCGAGGCTCTGCGTGCAGGCGTTGAGGTCTACCACACCCTGAAGAACGTCCTGAAGAAGGAAGGCCTGGCCACTGGCCTCGGCGACGAGGGTGGCTTCGCTCCGAAGATGAAGTCCAACAAGGACTCCCTGAACTACATCATGGACGCCATCTCCGCCGCCGGCTACGAGCCGGGCAAGCAGATCGGCATCTCCCTCGACGTGGCTTCCTCCGAGTTCTACAACAAGGAGACCGGCAAGTACCACTTCGAAGGCGACGATCGTGAAGCCGGCTACATGCTCGACTTCTACGAGAACCTCATCAACGAGTACCCGATCGTCTCCATTGAGGATCCGTTCCAGGAAGAAGGCTGGGAAGACTGGGCTGCCATCACCGCCAAGCTCGGCGATCGTCTGCAGTTCGTCGGCGACGACCTGCTGGTCACCAACCCGACACGTCTGGCTAAGGGCATCGAGCTCGGCGCCGCCAACTCCCTGCTGGTCAAGCTGAACCAGATCGGTACCGTCACCGAGACCCTCGACGCCATCGAGCTGGCCACCAAGAACGGCTTCACCTCCATGGTTTCCCACCGTTCCGGCGAGACCCCGGACACCACCATCTCCGACCTGGCTGTGGCAAAGAACACCGGCCAGATCAAGACCGGTGCTCCGGCTCGTGGCGAGCGTATTGCCAAGTACAACCGCCTGCTCGAGATCGAGGAGGAGCTCGGCTCCACCGCTCAGTATGCTGGCTACAGCGCTTTCAAGGCCTGCAAGAAGTACATCGCCAAGTGAGCGTAAGCGCATCGAATATGCGCTGATGTAGAGTGCCCGTCGTGTTCCTCGTCGAACGCGGCGGGTATTTTCATTGCTATGAGTTCAAAGTCACGCAAGAAAGCATCCAGAAGGGGCAGCGCTGGCCCCATCGCGTTCTTTGTGGCGGTATTTATCGTGGCTTTGGGATCCATCCAGCTGGCGTCGACGTTCCATACCTATGCGCTGAATATGGCTGAATTGAATGGCTTGAAGAAGCAGGAAGCTGCGCTGATAGCGCAAAAGCAGGAACTGGAAAACGACATTGCGCGTTGGGATGACAAAGCTTACGTTACAGCGCAGGCAAGGGATCGTCTGGGATTCGTATTTCCAGGAGAACAGGCGATTCGTGTGGAACATCCCGAAGCGGTGACCGGCGAAACCACAGAAGATGCAAAAAAGACGGATGAATCGCAGAAAACCGTACTGCCTTGGTACAAGGAGATGGCGTATTCGTTCAAACAAGCCGACCAATCGGACGAAGTGAAATCGAAATCGAGGGAAACGTCCGAAAGTACGTCAACCGGTGAATCGGATGCGAATGGAACAAGCTTGGAATCCGGTGGCCAGCAGCAGACTTCACAAGACAACAACCAACAGCAATCAGGAGATCAGCAGGAGTGACACAGGGTATGACAATCAGCGAACAGGCCAAAACCTTGGCGAAGAAGGTTCTCGACCAGCCTGCCACCGAGCATGATATTGCTGTGGTCGAGCGTCAGCTGGGTCGTTACCCGCGTGGCATGGTGGCTGTCGGAGCACGTTGCGTGTGCGGCAGGCCTTTGGCTGTGGTCACGCGTCCGCTGCTGCCGGGAGGTGTGCCTTTCCCTACCACTTGCTATTTGACTGGCCCGGAAGCGGTGAAAGCCATCTCCCACATCGAAGCCGAAGGCAAGATGAAGGAGTACAACGATCTTTTGGCTGAAGATGACGATCTGAAAGCGCCTACGAGCGTGCGCACGAACTGTATTTGGCGTTCCGGCATGAAATCGCCGTTGCTATGGAAGACAGCGAAGAGCATATCGAAGGCACCAGTGCCGGCGGCATGCCTGTTCGCATCAAGTGTCTGCACGCCTTGCTGGCGCAAACGCTGGTGATGGGTGAGGGCGCCAATCCGATCGGAGACATGGCATTGGAGGCGATTCGTCATGAATTCGACCCAATGTATGCCGTTGCACGGTGGAAAACGAAGACTGAACCATATTCAGACAGAAAGAAGAAGCAATGAAATCCGTTACTGTTGCCGGCATTGATTGCGGTACGAACTCGATTCGTCTGAAGGTCTCCCGAGTCAGCGAAGACGGCGTTGAAGATATTGTTCCGCGTATTCTTCGTGTGATTCGCCTCGGTCAGGATGTTGATAAGACGCATCGTTTCGCCGATGAGGCATTGGAACGTGCCTACGCCGCTGCCCGCGAATTCGCCGAGGTGCTGAAAAAGCATCCGGTGGATGGCATTCGTTTCGTTGCCACTTCGGCCACTCGTGATGCTGAGAACCGTGAGGAATTCGAAGACACTATCGAGCAGATCCTCGGCGTGCGTCCGGAAGTCATTCCCGGTACGGAAGAGGCTGATCTAAGCTTCCTTGGTGCCACGAGCGTGGTTCGTCGCGACGTCGAAGCTCCGTATTTGGTGGTTGATTTGGGTGGCGGCTCTACGGAATTGGTGCTTGGCGGCGATGGCGTAAGCCATCCGAACACGCAGGTGCAGGCCGCGTTCTCCATGAACATTGGCTCGGTGCGTATGACCGAACGCCACTTGAAGAACGATCCGCCTACCGAAGCGCAGATTCAAGAAGCCATTGCCGACATCGACGAGCATATCGATGAAGCGTTCAAAACGGTTCCTGCAGGCAAAACCCGTACTATCATCGGCGTGTCGGGCACAGTGACTACCATGACCGCTCTGGCCATGGGATTGACCGAATACGACCATTCCGCGGTGGATGGTGCCAGCTGCTCGCTGGAAGACGCTTATGCGGTTGATAACAAGTTCCTTACGATGCCGCGCGAAGAGCGCCTGACCTACAAAACCATTCACCCGGGTCGTGTTGACGTGGTCGGTGGTGGTGCACTGGTGTGGAATCGTGTGCTCGCCAAAGTCAGCGAAGCGGCCTATGCCGACCATGGTCAGCATATCGACTCCTTCATGGCCAGCGAACACGGTTTGCTTGATGGCATTGTGTTGGATTACGGCACGCGATTGCTTGCCGAACGTTAACGTGGCATAATGACTTGGGCGTCGGCTTGTTCGATGCCTTGCCGCCATGGCGAAACTGGTATACGCAACCGACTTAAAATCGGTCTCTTCGGATTGCGGGTTCGATTCCCGCTGGCGGCACCATGCGACCCAATCAGAATATACTGGTTGGATTTTGTTTTATCTCGCGCTGAGATGAGCTTAATGTTGACTCAAAATCCGGTGTCCACATGATGAACAACGCATGACAATCGTCGTGCAAGGGGGCTAGTTTTCTCTGCTGTGAGAGTGGTGAACGGCGAACAATCTATGCGAAGCAGAAGATATGCGTCTCTATCTATTGACTATTTGACAACGAATCTTGCATACAGTGCGGTACTGTCGATGCTTCCGATAATGCTCACCCAGCGTGTCGGCTCAGCGAGTGTTTTGTCGGGTGTGATGCTTGGTGTTCTATCGGCTGCAGCACGGGGAAGTACACTGTTTTTAGGCCGGTTGATTGAGAAAATATCAACACTATGGCTCATGCAGATCAGCTTGGCGATTATCGTACTGGGACTAGTATCTTTTGCATGGCTATTGCAGGTTTCGCCTGTATTTGCTTTGCTTGGCTTGATGTTGTTCGGTGTTGGCATTTCATTGGTGAATTTCACTCTTCGAGGCACATCATTGCAACCACTGCAGATAGCAAGGAGCAAGCATCATTCTTTTCGCTGGCAACCTTGTCTGCGAACTTAGGAGCTGCTATTGGTCCTATCACAGCGTCTTATGTACAGTGCAGACTTGGTCTCGCCAACTTTCTCATCATCATTTGTCTGATATATGCCGTCATATCCGTTATCACCGGAATTTGTTTTGATCGACATGTTTATCTACGAACTTCAGATAGTCCTTCAGAGGAAAAAACTTCGATTCTTTCCACCATCGGTACATTATTGAGCAGTCGAAGAATGTTGCCGGTATTGCTGATTGTCGTTACTGGCAGTGTGATGAATGGGCAGCTTTTTTCTGGCATGTCACTCGTATTTCATGGTTTTTCTTCAGATCTGCTGCCGAGTGGACTGTTCTTCACTGTGGATGCCATTGCTGGGATAGTTTTGCAGTTCCCCATCAGCAGGCTGGTGGTACGCATCATGGATACAGGAAAAACATCAACGTATTGCATGGGCTTAAGCTAGGGTTGTACGGCATCGCTTTTGTGCTGTTCGCAGCGGGAACGTTGATGCAATCGGTATGGTTCATATTTGCTGCTCTGCTGGTATTTGCATCTGCGGAATGCACGTACGCACCGTTGACAAATGTCGCCATGGTGGAATCCGGAGAAAACATGCCTCTTGTCGACATACTCAATTGTCGTCTTATTCTGACAGCCATTGGTGAATCCATCGGATCATTTTGTGGCGGATTTTTCGTGCCTTTTCTCGCATCGGCTTTCCATGCAACATGGATGTATTGGCTGGCTTTGTCCATTATTGCAGTTTGTGGGCTTTTTTTTAATGTATCCGAAAGGAAATGCAGATAAATGAATAAGAAATTTGACGTTGTGTCTCAAATACTACGTAATGCAGAAATTGCTCCTAAAAAAATCGCCGTTGAAGATATGTCTGGATGCCTCACATATGAACAACTAGTTCAACAATCGATGAATCTCAAACAGAAGATACTCTCTCGGTATATGGAAGGTGCGACAATTTGTGTAGATTTGGGACGGTGTAAAGAACGGGTTATTGCTTTGGTCGCAATTCTCGCGGCAAATGCCTCGTATTTGCCATTCGATTCGAACTGGCCGCAGAGTAGAAAAGAAATGGTTTTTCAATCTGCACTTCCTCAGGCATCTATTCAAGTCAATTCTCAAACTGGTGAGTTCGACTTATGCGAGTGCAGCTATGCTAAGGGTGCCAATCAAAAAATGTCGAAATGGTTACCTCATTTTATACTTCAGGCTCAACCGGCACTCCCAAAGGGTGGAAATATCTAAAGAATCACTTAATTATGTAATTGGTCATAGTGTCGCGCGATTTCCTATTACTTGTAAAGATAAGTTACTTGCGGTCTCTTCGCCGGCTTTTGATTTTTCTATGCTTGAATTGCTGGCGCCACTTGCTGCGGGCGGGATGGTATGTGTTGCAGATGAGATGACGTCTAAGAACCCTGACAGTTTTTCTTCGGTCATTGAACGTCACGGAATAACTATACTGACCGGAACTCCAACATTGTTTTATATGATGACTAGGGGAGGGTGGACTCCAAATGAAACTCAGATGATTATTCTGGGTGGTGAGGCACCTTATTCAGCTCTTGTAGAACGGCTCTCAGAAGCTAAGGTTATTTGGAATATATACGGTCCAACAGAGACCACAATTTACTGTCTCTCTTCCAAAATTGTACTAGGAAGTCCCATAGTCTTAGGAACTGCGTTTCCGGGAACAAAAATTACCCTCGATCGATCATCTCTAAGCAATACCAACTTTAAAACGACTTATAGTGGTGAAATCATTGTTGAAGGACCGAGTGTTGGCCGTGGATATATCGGTGGAAGCGTAACTGATAATATGCATTTTTTTGACAATCATGGGGTCAGCGGATATCGAACCGGAGATGTAGGTCGAACTTAACCAAAACGGGGAAATTGAGTATTTGGGTCGTATCGATACCAAGTAAAGATCCATGGTTACCGTATTGAATCTGAGGAAGTAGAACAAATAATAAACAGGATTTTACAGGTGCAGACAAGTTGTGTGCTTCCATTTTCAGAGTGCCTGATGCGTTTCTAGTTGCTTTTCTTCCGGAAGAAGGTTTAAAGCAGTCCCATTTGTCGGTTTTGCAGTTACGTGACAAATTAAAAGAAGAATTACCAAGCTACGAAGTACCGGCTTTTTTCCAGGTACTTAAATCAATTCCAATGAATAATAATGGGAAGATTGATAGAGGACATTTGAGGAGCATGTGGAAAAGGCCAAAAATGTTATGCTCTTCTAAGGACAATGCTGATGGTAGCGAGGTGAACGCAGAAAAAGAGAATTCCTGCGAACGAGTGATAGTTAACACTGTGTCTTCGCTACTTGGATGCGAAATTGGGACAGATGACAATTTTTTTGATGTTGGTGTGAATAGTCTTCGTGCCGTAGAGCTAATCGCGATGCTTCGTGAAAATGGCATTCGTCTCACTGTGCCAGATGTTTATAAATATCCCAGCGCTCATGCTCTTTCTACGGGTTCCGAATTATGCAATTGGGGTGAGAGCAGACGGATCCGGCAAAGATTTTTTGCTTGATAATCAATTGCTTCTACCATCGCAGATAAGGTTTATTCGTCATGGCATTGCGCAGGTAAAGAATTTTACCGAAATGCTCTTTTACGATCTTTCTAATGAGACAGCTCGTGGTTTGAGCTCAGAGGTTTTTACGGAAAGGATGTTGAGTTTTTTCCCGGAAATTGGATTTGGATTGCGTGTAGGCGAAGACATGAAAGCCTATCTGACTAGGCTTTCGAAGCCTATTGCTTGTGAATCGCAGGTTTTTAACACGAGCATGAACGAGCAAAAAAAGACAATCCAGCGAAACATAGCGTTCTGGGCGTCTCAGTTGGATGTTGTCAATGGCCCATTATCGGCCATTCTTATATTCAAATGTAGAGATGTGACAAGAGTGGTCATCCTATTGCACCACTGGCTGTGTGATGCAATATCGTTAAAAATCTTCGATCGTGAATTACGGATAATGCTTAATCCTTGTAAAGAAGGGATTGCTAATCGAAATGTCAATGGAATATTAGAATACTCAAATTTTCTAACGAAGTATAGAAATTCTGTGTTCGGCCAAAGAAAGATCAGTAGAATGCTTCTAAACAGGTCTTCTTCTGAATTGTTCGGAACTTGTGCTGGTGTGGCAGCGTCTTTTGCGGGGAAAGTGTTGCCGACCCTTACTCTTACTGACGCTACGATACCTGCTTTATTTGAACAATCGCGCAACAGATACGGCTTGCTTGATAAAATAGTCCTTGCGGCTGTGGAAGCATCTATTCCTTCCATATGTAAGAAGCAGCAAGACTATTCAGTAGCCTTAACACGAAATGGGCGTGAGCAGCGGGAAAGTCCGGCTTATGGTGACATGATCGGATGGATTAGCTCAACGATTCCTGTTTTTCACTATAACCGAGCGGTCAAGTCGATTGCAGGTGCTTGGGACACTGTCTCCAGTGAGTATGAAGGGCTGTTGGAATACGAAACCGCATGGAACGCATTTCAACAGGGGATGTCGATTTTTAAAGATGAGGATAGGTGCTCCTCTGTGTTCGTGAATGTGACGCGAGTGGAAAAAGAAGATCTTTTGCAATCGGATTTGCTTACATTCATTCGAGGAGTTAACTATCCATACGCCTACGGCTATCCATTGGAGGTGCGTGTGAGATTTAGGGGAAAAAATTGTTGTGTTACCGTTTCTTATAATTCCGCTGAATTTAACAATGAGCAAATTAACTTGTTTCAAAGAAAACTTAGCGAATGGATGATTGCTTTTATTCATTACATAGTTGATTAAAAATGAAGGAGATTTTGTGAAAGTTTTGCTTATGCAGCAACCTAAATCTGCGTCTGATTATCCTCGGTGGTTTTCGGAGATTGATGAGCCGATGGAAGTGGTGGTGTTTACTTCTGCTCAACGTGTAAAAAGGCATGTCTGGTCTAGTAATGTCATTAGAGAAATAGAAGTTAATGATTATTCTTCTGAACAAGCGACGACAGATTCTTTCAGCTCGTGGATGAAGAACAACCTGATCGTATAATTTCTAGCTCTGAAGAAGATGTACTTCGAGCTGCTGAAGCGCGACAAAGGTGTAATATTCCTGGTTTGCAGCCATCTTTGGCTGTGGCGTTCAGGGATAAAATTGCTATGAAATTTTTGGCCGAGAAAGCAGGGGTTCGTACGATTCCTTTCTGTGAGTGTCTTCATTTCGGTGACATATTTAAGGCAGTCGACATGTGGGGGACTATTGTACTGAAACCAAGATGTGGTGCTGGCTCTGCGGGTATTTATGTTTTGCGCAGCCATGTTGATGTACGCACAGCTATGCAGAATGCGACATTGGTGAATGCTGTGCATTCTAACCAGTATTATCTGGAGCCATTTATACGTGGTGATACATATCACGTTGATGTGGTGTGTGATCATGGCAATCCTGTGCTGATCTCTCCCTCACGGTATCTTCATGCTCCTTTGGAGTTTAATGCGTACAATTCTGGTTCGGTGATGCTCGATGAAGGTGGAGACGAGGCGCGACAGTTGGTGAGTCTGACTAGACGACTTATTTGGACTTGCGGCAGGGGTGCGCCTAATATTATGCATGTCGAGTACTACCGCACTTACGATGATGTTTCATGCTTGGAGAAATGGCTGCCAGGCGAGGTGGGGGACTTATTAAGCAGGAAATCAAAGCAACGTATGGTATAGATCTTAGTAAGGCCAACCTCCGAATCGAATTAGGTCTGCGTGGATTGGATGCAGGTTTGAAGAGAAGCGGGCAGTGCGGAATAATTTGGAGACCACGCAATTGCGATGGCCGCAGAATAAATCGCTGCCGCAATGGGCTGTT
>ENA-OQEB01000024-OQEB01000024.1-human-gut-metagenome-genome-assembly--contig:-NODE-24-length-57007-cov-4.513150_pt1 | contig 57007 bp, 62 predicted proteins | sample MGYA00242787_ERZ504619 | MGnify/ENA primary metagenome ERZ504619 (study PRJEB26092, sample SAMD00036317) | human gut metagenome | host: Homo sapiens | study: EMG produced TPA metagenomics assembly of... | reverse complement strand
GCACAGCGTCAGCAGGTCTTCAAAAAATCGAAAGAAGACATCCTGAAAATCGCCGTTGAGGGAGCGAAGCTCTTAAAAGAGCTGACAGAAGAGGCCGGCGAGAAATACCGCTTCGAGTACAGCCGGAGAGCTTTACCGGAACCGAGCCGGAATATGCGCTTGAGGTGTGCAACGCCGTTCTCGACGTATGGCAGCCGACTGCAGACCGCAAAGCCATCATCAACCTGCCGAGCACCGTGAGCTTTCCATGCCGCACGTTTATGCAAGCCAGGTGGAATACATGAGCAAAAACCTGAAATACCGCGATAATGTCGTTCTTTCCCTTCATCCGCACAATGACCGCGGCTGCGGCGTTTCCGATGCAGAGATGGGTATCCTTGCCGGAGCAGACCGTATCGAGGGAACGCTGTTCGGAAACGGCGAGAGAACCGGAAACGTGGATATTATCACGGTCGGCATGAACATGTACATGCAGGGCGTCGATCCGGAGCTTGACTTCTCCGATATGCCGAAACTCTGCCATGCATTTGAATCCTTCACCGGTATGAGCATCAACCCGAGAAGCCCGTACTGCGGATCTCTCGTATTTGCAGCCTTCTCCGGTTCCCATCAGGATGCGATCGCAAAAGGCATGCACTGGATCGAGGAGAAAGCACCGGATACCTGGACCGTTCCGTATCTGCCGATCGATCGACCGATATCGGAAGAAACTACGATGCAGACGTCATCCGCATCAACAGCCAGTCTGGAAAGGGCGGTGTCGGCTATATTCTGGAGACGAAATACGGCCTGAATCTGCCGGCGAAGATGCGCGAGGCTATGAGCTATACCGCAAAATCCGTTTCCGATCATCTGCATAAAGAGCTGCGTCCGGATGAGATCTTTGAACTCTTTAAAGATACCTTCGAGAACGTAACGACACCGTACAACATCAACGGCGTTCACTTTAAACAGCTCGATGAGGCAGAATTGAAGCACAGGTTACCTCCAATTACGAGGGCGGTGAGTATGCAACTGTATATGCAGAAGGAAACGGCCGTCTGAATGCTGTCAGCAACGCGCTGAAACAGCAGTACAATCTGCAGTATGATCTGGTCAGCTATACGGAGCACGCGCTGGAGCAGAGCTCAAGTGCACAGGCAATTGCCTACGTCGGCATCAAAAAAGCCGGACGGAATCCTTTCCTGGGGCGCAGGCGTAGATCCGGATATCATCCGCGCTTCCATCGACGCGCTGGTAACTGCAATCAACAACCGATAAGAAAAGAGAGAGCATATGCTGTTTAAAAACAAAATTGAATACACCAAAGGAATGTTTGTGGAGATTTACGGCACCGAGATAAAAAAAGTACGTCTGGTACTGCGGATCATTACAGGGATTGCTGTTGTGGCTGCGATCGCTTTTATGATCTACGGTGCAGCAGCGCGGGGATTTATCATGCCGGGAGACTTCTTCAATCTTGGAATCTCCATTCTGATGGCACTTCTGTGTACGTTTCTGCCGAATCTGATGGCACGTTCACAGATGAAAAAATGCAAAAAGAGAGGACTCCTTGGAGAACGTACCCTTCGTTTTACTGAGCAGGTGCTCACAATGACATACGAAAAAGAGGGCAGAAGCACTGATATTCCGCTCGAAGAGCTGACAAAGGTGACGGAGTTTGACAACTTTATCCGCATCACCATCGGAGGCAGAAGCACCTTTCTCGATAAGAAACGCTTTGAAATCGGAGACGCGGCAGCGTTTGTGACCTGGGCGGAAGATAAAATCGCAGAGAATGCGGAAAAAGAGGAAGAGGCACTCGCACTCGAGGAGACAGAAAGGGAAGCTCCGGCGTTAGAAGACGGCGAAGCAAAAACGGAGGAGTCCGACGAAAATTAAATCATACATTCTGACAAAAAATATTTTGGCAGAATGGTGGAAAATGGCTGTGCATTTTTGTGCACAGTCATTTTTTGTATATTTTTGTTGTTTTTCATACTTCATCCATTATAATAAGAGGAAGCGTACAGGTAAAACTAATCTGAAACGTATCCGGCCGGGAGTTAGAGAGGCTCTGCGGGAGTCAAAGTGAAGGAGAGAAAGAGCATGGAAGTATTATACAAAAGTACCAGAGGCAATGGAGAAACCGTAACTGCATCCCAGGCAATCTTAAAGGGTCTGTCCGACGACGGCGGATTATTTGTACCGACCTCCATTCCAGCACTGGATGTTCCCATGGAAAAACTTGCGGCTATGAGCTATCAGGAAGTGGCATACGAGGTAATGAGCCGTTTTCTTACCGACTTTACAGAAGATGAACTGAAAAACTGTATTGCAAACGCATACGATGCAAAATTTGACACAGAGGAAATTGCACCGCTGACAAAAGCAGACGGTGTTTACTATCTGGAGCTGTTCCACGGCGCAACGATCGCGTTCAAGGACATGGCACTTTCCATTCTGCCGCATCTGATGACGACCGCCGCAAAGAAAAACGGCGTGAAAAATGAGATCGTCATCTTAACTGCTACATCGGGAGATACCGGAAAAGCAGCAATGGCAGGCTTTGCAGATGTGCCGGGCACCAGAATTATTGTATTTTACCCGAAGAACGGCGTAAGCCCGATTCAGGAAAAACAGATGGTAACACAGAAGGGCAAAAATACCCACGTTGTTGCCATCCACGGAAACTTCGACGACGCACAGACCGGCGTGAAGAAAATGTTTAACGACAAAGAGCTTGGAAAAGAGCTGGCAGATAAAGGTTTCCAGTTCAGCTCTGCAAACTCGATCAACATCGGAAGACTCGTTCCGCAGGTCGTCTACTACGTATATGCTTACGCAAACCTGGTGAAAAACGGAGAGATTGCAGACGGAGAAAAGATCAATGTAACCGTTCCGACCGGAAACTTCGGAAATATTCTCGCTGCATTCTATGCAAAACAGATGGGACTGCCGATCGCAAAACTGATCTGCGCTTCCAATGAGAACAAAGTTCTGTTTGACTTCTTCCGCACCGGCGTTTACGACAGAAACAGAGACTTTATTCTGACAACATCACCGTCCATGGATATCCTGATCTCGAGCAATCTGGAGCGTCTGATCTACCGCATCGCCGGAAACAGCGAAGCAGCAGACCGCGAGCTGATGCAGGATCTTGCAAAGGACGGAAAATATGAGATCACCGATGCGATGAAAAAAGAGCTGGCAGACTTCTACGGCAATTATGCATCCGAACAGGAGACAGCAGACGCGATTGCAAAACTGTACAGCGATACCGGATATGTGATTGATACCCATACCGCGGTTGCAGCGGCTGTATACGGAAAATACCGCGAGGAAACCTATGACGAAACCAAGACCGTCATCGCATCTACCGCAAGCCCGTACAAATTTACAAGCAGCGTTCTTGCAGCGATTGCACCGGAGTATGACACCCTTCCAGTACTGGAGCAGGTAGACAAGCTGTCTGCACTTGCCAATACCGAGATTCCGCGTGCGATCGAAGAAATCCGTACTGCACCGGTGCTTCATACGACAGAGTGTGATGTAGATCAGATGCCGGAGACTGTTCGGGCGTTTTTGAAATAAGATAAAGCAGGAGCAGAATTTTAAAACAGGCAGAGCACACAGCAGGCTTTGCCTGTTTTTGCAGGGAGAGAAGAATAAATAATGAAAAATAAAGTAATCAGGGGAGTACTGGCGGCAGTGCGTGACAACCGCTGTCAGTGCTGCGAACGTATTTGGAGCAGGCACAGAGCAGAGTCTGGTAAATGAGGCTTCTGCTGTTACACAGGAAGAAACAGAAGAAACATCGGAGGCGGAAACCACAGACGAAAATACGCCGGAGATGACAGAAACGGAGACGCCGGATTCGACAGCGGAAAATGCCGCCTCGGATCTTCCGGCGGCAGAAGTACAGAGCGGAAATCCCGAAGAGACGGCGGTATCCGTGCAGGCTGGAAGCTATTACCCATGGGTGAATGAGAACGGGATCTGGTATTTTAAGGATCCGGATGGTACCATTGTCAAAGGAGCCTGGAGAGAGTACGACAAGAACCGTTACTACCTGAATAATGACGGAAAAATGGCGGTCGGCTGGAAAAAACTTGATGGAGCCTGGTATTATTTCCAAAGCTGGGGCGGTGTTTACCGGGATGCCTTTTACACCGTGAAAAATGTACCGTATTATTCTGATGCGGACGGAAAAATGGCGACCGGCTGGAAACTGATCGATGATGTGTATTATTATTTTGATGATCAGGGCGCGATGTACCGGAATCGTTTTTTTGAGTATGACAAGAATACGTATTATGTTGATGCGGATGGAAAAATGGCATCCGGGTTCGAACAGATTGACGGGATCTGGTATTACTTCCGAAGCTGGGGCGGCATGGCACAAAACACCTTTCTGACGCATAAAAATAATATTTATCATGTTGATACGGATGGAAAGATGACGACCGGCTGGCTGCTGCAGGATGGAACCTGGTATTATTTCCGAAGCTGGGGCGGCATGTACCGCAGCACCTTTTTCAAAGCACCGACAGGAAGTGCACTTTACTATGCCGATGAGAACGGAAAGATGGCTGTCGGAAAAAAACAGATCGACGGTGACTGGTACTATTTCAAGGACTGGGGCGGCATGTATCAGAATGCATTCATCAAAAACGGAACGAGTGTCTGCCATGCGGCTGCAGATGGAAAACTGACCGTCGGCTGGCTGCAGCAGGGCAGTACATATTACTATTTTGATGAAACCGGAGAGCAGTATTTTGACCGCTTTTTTGAATATGACAACAATACATATCGTGTGAATGCAGATGGAAAGATGGTAACCGGCTGGCAGAAAATCAATGGTACGTATTATTATTTCCGGGGCTGGGGCGGCATGTACCGTAGTACCTTTTTCCAGCTTGGCGGTGAAACGTATTATGCCGATGCGGATGGAAAGATGGTGACGGGCTGGCTTTCGAAAGAGAACCAGTGGTATTACTTCCGGGAAAATGGTGCGATGTACCGCAATACCTTCTTTACGCATTTAAACAACAGTTACTATGCCGATGCCAACGGCGTGATGGTGACGGGAGAGCGGACTATTAACGGCGCTTCCTATTACTTTAAAGACTGGGGAGGCATGGCAAAGAACCAGTGGCTCAATGCACAGAAACGGATGGTAAGCGGTGATCCGCAGACGGGCTGGTATTACTTTGGAAGCGACGGAAAGATGGTAAAATCGTATTACGCTCTGCTGAAAAAGAACAGCAGCAACTGGTACTACAGCTTTGACGAAAACGGAGTGTGCATTCTCGCTCGAGCCAGTATGTGCGTGCAAAGGACAGCGTAAGCGGAAAATATTATACGATGGAGCATCAGTATTACACGGATCCGTCTGTGAGTGACCGTGATTTCTTTGCGGCTATCTGCAGTGCGGAGGCGGGTGTCCAGAGAAAAACCGGTATGACGGCAGTTGCGATGGTCATCCGGAACCGGATGGCGGCACAGAATATTTCGCTCCGCACAGCGATTTATAAACAGCAGCAGTTTGAACCGGCGCGGAACGGAAGTCTGACAAACTATCTGACGGGAATTGCGGAGCAGAGCAGTTCGATCATCAATCAGCTGAAAAATAATGGAGCCTACGGTGCAGTGGATGAATCCCGGTCGATCATGGATGCATATCTGAAGAACGGCACAAAACGTGTGATCCCGGGCTTTGGCGATACGAGAGATGATTTTGATTATCTATATTTCATGACTCCGAAAGCATTTGAAAATCTGAATATGGATAAAGAAAAATGTGTGACATATACATACACCTATAAATGGACAACTTCCAGCGGAACAGCGCGGGAAGATTCCCATATTTTCTTTGTGAACTGGGTGAAAAAACAGAGCTGATCGGACGTCATATCGAAAGAAGGGGCGAACAAAAGATGACATTACAGGAAACAATCGGACAGATCCATCCGCTTTCGAAAGAGGCGATGGATCGTGCCAAGCTCACTGGGACGGCATTGCAAAGCCGCTCCACAGCCTCGGAAAGCTGGAGGACGTGCTCATCCAGATTGCCGGAATCACCGGAAAAGAGGAGATTTCGATTGAAAAAAGAGCACTTCTGACGTTCTGTGCGGACAATGGCGTTGTGGAAGAAAACGTGACGCAGAGCGGTCAGGAAGTGACAGCGACAGTTGCGGAAAATTTTCTGCAGGAGAAGGCGACAGCAGCCATTCTCTGCCGCGGTGCGCATGCGGATCTGTTTCCGATTGATATCGGAATGGCGCGCGATACGAAGGTTCCGCGGTATAAAGTTGCGTATGGAACAAAAAATATGGCAAAAGGTCCGGCGATGACAAGGGAAGAGGCCGTTCGTGCGCTTGAAACAGGAATCGCCGTGGCGGAAGAAAAAATTGCGGCGGGCTATCAGCTGATGGCAACCGGTGAGATGGGCATTGGAAATACGACGACGAGCAGTGCAATGGCAGCCGTTTTCCTGAATCAGCCGGTTCCGGAACTGACGGGACGGGGCGCCGGGCTTTCGAGTGAAGGTCTTGCGCGGAAAATTGCAGCGATTGAAAAAGCAATTGCCATCAATCAGCCGGATCCGTCCGATCCCATCGATGTGCTGGCAAAGGTCGGCGGTTTTGACATTGCCGGCATGGCGGGTGTCTTTCTTGCAGGGGCTGCACATGGCGTTCCGGTTGTGATGGACGGCTTTATTTCCTGTGTGGCAGCGCTTCTTGCTGCACGGATTGCACCGTTTGCAAAGGACTATATGATCGCTTCGCACGTATCGAAGGAGCCGGCGGCGCATCTGCTGCTTGCAGAGCTTGGAAAAGAAGCCTTCCTGCACTGCGATATGTGTCTGGGCGAGGGAACGGGCGCCATCATGCTTTTCCCGATTCTGGATCAGGCAAATGCCGTATACCGCGGCATGGCGACATTTGACGAGGCACAGATCGAAACGTATGTGCCGCTGACTTAAAAAAGGCAGGTGAAACGATGATACATCTGGTTACAGGCGGCAGCGGCAGCGGAAAATCGGCGTATGCGGAGCAGTGTATTCTGGATTTTGGCGGAACACGGAGGGTTTATATCGCAACGATGCAGCCGTTCGGTGCGGAAGGCAGGCGCGTATTGCACGCCACCGGAAGATGCGCGCGGCAAAGAAGTTTTCGACGATTGAGTGTTATACGAATTTAAAAGAAGTGGAGCTGGAACCGGGAAGCGATGTGCTGCTCGAATGTATGTCGAATCTCACGGCAAATGAAATATTTGATCCATCCGGGGCGGGAAAAGCGCGGACGGAGGAGGAAATTCTTGCGGGCGTTTCCCGTCTGGCCAATCAGGCGCGGAATCTGGTTCTGGTGACGAATGAAATTTTTTCGGACGGATACCGATATGAGGAGGAGACGACGGAATACCAGCGGATCCTGGGAAACATTAATGTACGTCTGGCAGAGATGGCGGACTGTGTGACCGAGGTTGTGTATGGGATTCCCGTCAGAATAAAAAAAGAATAAGATGAAAACGATATGGAATAATTTTAAAGTGGCGTTTGCCATGTACTCGAAAATCCCGATGCCGCCGGCAGACTGGGAAAAAGAGAACATGAAATATGCGTTGTGTTTCTTTCCGTGGGTCGGACTGGCTGTCGGTGCAGTTTCGGCGGTGCTTTTCTGGCTGCTGCAGCAGATTGGCGCGGGAAGCATGCTGCGGGCTGCAGTGCTGACGGCAGTTCCGGTTCTGGTGACGGGCGGCATTCACCTCGACGGCTATCTGGATACGATGGATGCGTTAAGTTCCTGGAGAGAAAAACAGCGCCGACTGGAAATCTTAAAAGACCCGCACGCCGGAGCATTTGCGATTATTATGGGATGTCTGTATTTTGTACTGTACGCGGGCGCAGCCGGAGAACTTGTCTGGAAGATTTTTCCGGCGTATGCATTTGGCTTCGCAGTTTCGAGATCGTTCAGCGGTCTTTCGATCGCGTTTTTTCCAAATGCCAATCCGAAAGGAACAGCGGCAGCGTTTGGCATGAGCGCAGAGAAAAAAAGAACGGCGGCGGTGCTTGTTGTGACGATTTTTGCCGTGACGGCGCTCTCAGCTTCGTTCTGCGTCTGGGCGGCACTGGATGTACTGGTTGTATCGGCACTGGTATTCTGTTATTATAAATGGAAAAGCAGTAAGTATTTTGGAGGAATTACAGGAGATCTCGCAGGCTATTTCCTTTCGCTCTGTGAGCTGGCACAGCTCCTGTCTCTTGTGGTACTTTCTCTTGGAATGGAGAACTGGAAATGAAATTAGTAATTGGAGGGGCTTTTCAGGGAAAGCTTGACTTTGCAAAGAAGATGACCGGAAAAGAAACAGGATGGGCCGATGGGGCAGCAGTTTCGAAAGAGGAGCTGTCGGCATGTTCCGGCGTATATGATTTTCAGGAACTGGTCCGCAGATGGCTCCTTCTGGAAGAGGAGACCGGGACTGCACCGGAAGCAGAACTGGAAGACTGCTGCAGAAAAATCCGGAAATCTGCATTGTTACGAATGAACTCGGTTACGGAGTGGTTCCGATCGAACCTTCGACCGGAAATGGCGGGAAAAGACGGGGCGCATCTGTACGGAGCTGGCAGCAAAGGCTGATTCGGTAACCCGTGTGGTGTGCGGAATCGGAATCCTGCTGAAAGGTGAGGAAAAACATGATTAAAATTGCAATGATCCGCCATGGAAAAACCTATGGCAATACATTAGGACGGTATATCGGCGTGACGGATGAACCACTGTGTGAGGAAGGGAAAAAAGAGCTGGAACAGCGGACGATGGATACCGTTGAGCTTCTGTTCGTCAGCCCGCTGAAACGGTGTCTGGAAACGGCAGACATTCTGTATCCGTATGCCAAACAGGTCAAAATCCCGGAATTTGCAGAGTGCAATTTTGGTGAGTTTGAGAACAAAAATTATCAGGAATTAAAAGATAATCCGAAATACCAGGAGTGGATTGATTCCATGGCGACGCTTGCCTTTCCGGGCGGTGAGAGCCGCAGCAGTTCAAGGACCGCTGCATCGCCGGCTTTGACAAGATGGTGGATACGTGTATCCGCCGCCATTACCGTAACGTGGCGATGGTGGTGCACGGAGGCACGATCATGAGTATCCTTGAGCAGTACGGCGTGCCACAGAAGAGTTACTATGACTGGCGAGTAGAAAACGGCTGTGGATATCATCTGTATCTCTCGGAGCAGAACTGGAAAATGGGCCGCAGAGAAGCTGTGGTGGAATCGGAGATAAGGCGGTAAACAAAAATGGTGACAGCAGAATGCCATGCCCATATTTTTATGGACGGTGTGGATTACAAAAAGGCGGCGGCAGCGCATGAAAACGGCCCGCGGGAGGATCTGATCCGGGAACATCTGGCGGCGTATCAGAAGGCAGGGATTTCCTATGTGCGTGACGGCGGAGATCCGTACGGGGCGGGTGTTCTTGCACGGAGCCTTGCGCCGGAGTACGGGATCACATACCGCACACCGGTTTTTGCGATTCACAGGGCGGGCCGTTATGGAAAATTGTCGGACGCGCATTTTCAGACGGGAAAGAGTATTGCGCGCTTGTGCGTGAAGTACGCCGTGCGGGCGGAGATTTTATCAAGATCATGACGACGGGAATCCTGGATTTCGCGACAAAGGGGCATGTGACCAGTGAGCCGCTTTCCAGGGAAGAGGTTTTTGCAATGACAGCTGCGGCGCATGATGCGGGGCTTTCTGTGATGGCGCATGTGAACGGCGCACAGGCTGTGATGGATGCGGCAGAGGCAGGCGTGGACTCGGTTGAGCACGGGAACTTTCAGAATGAAGAGAGCATCTGCTGTATGGCAGAGCATGCAACAATCTGGGTGCCGACAATTGTGACGGTTTCGAATCTTCTGGAGAACGGCAGATATCCGGCTGAAACGCTGGCGTGGATTTTTGAGACGCAGAAAAAAGGTCTGCAGCTCGCATTTGAAAAGGACGTTGTGCTTGCGGCGGGAAGTGATGCCGGCGCATACGGCGTACTTCACGGAAAAGGAATCCGGGAAGAAGAGAGTGTAATGCGAAAAATCCTTGGGGCAGAAAATGGGCAGGAGCTGGAAAAGCGGCTTGCGTTTGGAGAAAAAAAGATCCGGGAAAAGTTCTGAAAATTTTCTGCGTTTCAGGCTTTAGAAAAAATTTAGAATTAAACGGGCAGACAATGCTTGCGCTTTCGCCCGGACTATGGTAAGTTTAAATCACTTTTACAAGAACTTTAGAGAAAATGAAACAGGGATATTCTGAGACAGAGGGTAAATGCTATCCTCTGTTTTTTGCGTGCAAAAATGACAGTCTGGATATCCGCATCGACGGAAGGGAGCAAATGAAAGCAAAAGGAAAACTGGGGCTGCAGGGCTTTCTTTCCTCCTTTTTCTGGCGGCGGGATGGTATCTGATGCAGTATTTCTGCGCCTATGTCGTACTGTCCGGGTCCATGGAACCGGAGATCCCGAGGGATCTGTTGTGGTTGTGGATGGACGGAAGAAGGAATGGAATCCGGGGGATGTGATTACCTACCGGAGAGGAAATATGGTGGTGACACACCGGATCGTGGAAAAGAGCGAGGAAGGATACTGTACTAAGGGGGATGCCAACGCGGAGGAAGATGCAGGCATCGTTTTGGAAAAACAGGTGATCGGGAATGTGATCGTAGCTCTTCCCTGGCTTGGCTTTGGTATCGTCTGGCTCCGGCAGAGAGGAACACTCTTTTTTCTGGCCGTGGGAGCGGTGATGCTTTTTACAATCCGGCAGCTTTGGCACGGTAGAAAAATCATGCAGGAAAACAAGTTATAAAAAGAATTAGCAAAATTATTTAGGAAAACAGGAGGAATTGATCTATGAAAAAACAGCGGAAAATCGTATTCTGGGCAGCATCACTGCTTCTGACAGGAGCCCTGGCAGCGGGCGGAACACTGGCGTATCTGACGGATAAGGATTCTGTGACGAACCAGTTTGTTGTGGGAAAAGTAGATATCGAAGGAAATGAACCATCGTACGCACCGGATCCGGACGGAAAGACCAATCATATTGTGCCGACCCAGGTGATTCCGAAGGACCCGCGTATCAAAAATAAAGGTAAAAATGATTCTTACGTCTATATGGATGTTTCCATACCAATCGCAAAAGTGATCGTTGCAGATACATCCGGAAACCGTTTAAACGGCGGGGCAGCCGTCGATACGGAACTGTTTTCGATGAATCAGCTTTCGAAAAAATGGGTGCTGATGTACAAGAAAAAACAGAACAATTCGATGGTATATACATATCTCTACAATGAAGTGCTTGCAGCTGGCAAAACGACGGATCCTTTATTTACGAGCGTGACAGCAGCTAATATCGTGGAAGGGCAGCTGGATGAAAAAGAGGTCGATATTCCGATCAATTATTATGCAATCCAGGCGCTGAATACCGGTGAGGGAAGTACGGCTGCCGAGCGGGCAGCAAAGGCCTGGGAGAAGTATGTAAATCAGAATAATGGGCAGAAGGGGCAGGTAACGGCACCGCAGTCGGAGCCGGAACAGACAGAAGCACCTGGAATTTAAGCAGTTTTCTGGGGGACAAAAGATGAAGAAAAAGACGAAACGGCTGTTTTTCCTTGCGGGTGCGGCCGGGTGTACGATGGCGGCAGCCATTTGGCTGCTGCGGGAACTTCGGCGTATTTTACAGATCAGAGAGTGTCTGGAATCGTATGGTGTTCGGACATAATACAAGTACTATCGATGAAGAATTTCCGACACCGACGCCCGTACCGCCAGGGAAAAGTGTGGTAAAGAGAGTAAAAATCAGAAATGAAGGTTCCGTTGCCTGCTATATTCGTGCGGCACTTATATTCAGTGAGCCAATTGAAGCGATTGAGGGACTTGATACGGAAAACTGGGTAAAAGGAGAAGATGACTACTATTATTACAAAAAACCGGTTTCAGAAGGCGAAAGCACGACGGAATTGTTTACCGGAATCCGCGTTGCAAAAGAAATGGAACAGAAAGAACTTGAGGTTTCGGTCTATGAGGAATCGGTGCAGATCCAGAAGGGGAATATGGTATTTCACGGCTATCGGGAGGCATGGGATGCTTATGAGAGAGGTGGTCAGACATGAAAGGAAAACGCGTCAGGATCGGATGTGCGGCGGCGAGTCTTCTGATGGGAATCAGCGGAACGTATGCATATTACCGGAGCAGTGTTGAGACCATTAACAAAATAGCTGTCGGAGATGTAAATATTGGAATCTGGGAATATGAGGAAGACGGGGATGGAGAAAAGAAGTATGAGGGACCGGAAAACGGCATTGTACTGCTTCCCAGGTGATTTCAAAAATTCCGCGGATCACAAATTATGCTGAACCATGCTATGTCCGCGTAAAGCCTGTGTTTGATGCGGAAGAAACGCAGGATTACCGTCTGGGGGAAGAGGATCTTGGGGGAATCGAGGACGTCTGGCTGAAAGCAGGAGAGTATTATTATTATCCAAAGTGCTGGGAAAGCAGGAATCTGTCGATTTTTTCCGTACAATCACCATTCCATCTGCGTGGACCAGTGAGGCGGAGGGACAGGTGCTGTCCGTTGAAATCCAGGCGGAGGCCGTACAGGCAGCGAATGTGACGCCGGATTTTACGGCAGAAGCTCCGTGGGGAGAAGAACTGGAAATTGAACAGTGTGTCCACGAGGCGGATAATACCGTTTCGGAGGTTTCGCAGCAGAGCTTCCTCACCGTTTCGTACGAAGGAGCAGCGCGGAATCTGATCTTGGCACCCGACAATTTCTTTCGGAACTTTCCAGTGCTGATGCCGGGAGATGAATGGGAAGATACGTTCACACTGGTGAACACGACAGCAAGCCGTGCAGAATTTTTCTGCGGACGGAACTTCCGGAAGAACTCAGTGAAACAGAAAAAGAACTGCTTTCCAAGGTGAAACTGGAAATACGAGAGGGAAACAGCGTGATTTATGAAGGTGATTTAGAGAGTGAGGGACTATGGGCAGCAAAAAGTCTTGGAATATGCAGTCAGATGAACGAAAAGAAATCTGTTTTTCAATCCGTGTGCCGTCAGAACTTGGAAATGAATGGGCACTTCGGAAAAGCGGGGTAAAATGGATTTTTTCTGTCGAAGGAGAAGATCTGCCGCAGGAAGAAGGCCCCTCTATCTGGCACAGCGCGCCAAAAACAGGTCTGCGCGATCCGTCAGCAGCGGTCCCCATTGGAATTGCCGTGACAGGAGCCTTCCTGTTTCTTACCGCGGGCCGGTCTGAAAGGAGGAAAGAATGAAAAGAGCAAAGAAAAGCTTCTGGTTTCTCGCAGGAATTCTGCTGTTGTTGGGATTTTGTTTTCGGGAAGATGTTCTGGCTTCGAGTCTTACGAGTCTTCCTTCTCTTTCGAAAGCCGGAATCGGAGAAGTTGTATCATCGGACTCTGTTATTGACGGCCGATATGATTTTACCCCGCTGATCGGAAGTGAGACAAAAATCCGTTTTGGAAGTACAGATGGAAGTACCTGGGACAATCTGTTCTGCAAAAACGGAGAGAGCCATTCGAAATGCTGTTCCACATGGTGGCCGGCGGCCGATGTAAAGGGATGGAGTAATCTCCGTTCCTTCACGCCGCTGGAGTCGAAAAAAGGAAAAATGTATGCGGAATATACGAATGTTGGAGAGTGCCACGGGGAAAATATAACGATGCGGATCTGGCTGGAAGACTGGCAGAACACGGTTGTACCATCAGGGTATGAGGACGTAGATGCGGTAGTCGTGGCGATTGACCACAATAAGCCGGTCATTGATATTAAAGGTCTGCTCTGGATCAAGGTACGGTTTGCTTATTACGACAGTAAAGGAAATCCGCTGAATGTGAAAGGATATTTTACACTTTCAGATCTGGACTTTAAGCAGGGCTTTTATCTGGCTGATGAGACAGAACATATCTATCTGACGAAGGAGCAGATGCCAGAATCGTCTACGATGCCAGAACAGAAGCGATCTGGTCGGCAAGACGCGGCTCTGAGCCGGACGGTGGAACAACTCCGGAAAATTCGGAAGGCTGGGTTACATTTACCTTTGAAGGAAATTCCCAGACGATGATTTTCTATGATGGAGGCACTAACGACGCGGTAACTGGTCCCGGCGGCGGAGTGAAAGCACCGAAAAAATGGCCGGATAATTTTGTAAACGATACTTCCAGTACGTACAACAACTGGCATGGAGCATCCCGGGAAACGGGAATAACTGTTGTGCCGTGGAATACTTCGGAATTTGGTTACACAGCGAACGTTCCCTGTCATCTGTCGAAAGTAGGAGATCTTGTAGTGAAAAAAATGGATGCAGAGACAAAAGAAGCTCTTTCGGGTGCAGAATTTACCGTGTACCGCTGGAAAAACAATACCTGGAGTGAATTCAAAAAGATGAACTGGGTGAAAAAAACGGGTTTTTATCTGCTGGAGGGAATTCTGGATACAGACAGTGAAAATGAAAATTCCGTGTTGTGGAGACAAAGAATCCAGCTGGTTATGCAGGAAGCTGGGAGCAGGAATTTTCCATTGACAAGGAAGGCATGCAGACGATCCATCTGGAGGCAGAAAACACAAGAAAAACAGGCTCACTGAAGATAAAAAAGACGGAAGAAAACTCAGGGAAAGCACTTTCTGGTGCAACATATCAGGTGATTGCGAGCGGAGCAATTACAACGGTAAACGGAACAGTGCTGTTTCCGGATCAGGCGGTAGCAGCTGTGCTGAAAACGGATGAAAATGGAGAGGCGTTCAAAGACGGGCTGGAGTACGGAACGTATCTTGTGCGGGAAACGGCGGCTCCAAATGGATATGTGCTGGATCCGACGGAAAAGAAAATAACGATCGGGGAACAAAACGCAACAGATTACACTGACGTTTACAAACTGGAAGAACCGTTTTGTTCTGCAGAAAGTAAGTCAGGGAGACGGAAAAGTGCTTCAGGGAGCAGCCTTTCATATCTGGACGAAAGATGGAAGTTTTGATGAGACAAAAAAGACGGATGCAAATGGAAAAATTGAGCTGACGGGACTTTTGGACGGTGTCTGGTACTATCAGGAGACAGCATCTCCGGAGGGCTATCTGCTGGACAGCACATGCCGGGAATTTGTGGTAGAAAACGGAAAAATTGACGGTAAATCGGAACTGTCGGTGACGGTCGAAAATGATGGAACACATCTGACAATTGAAAAAATAGATGCAGAGAGCGGAAAACGAATTTCCGGCGCAAAGCTGGTATTAAAAGATATGGATGGAAACCGTGTGGACAGCTGGATTTCAGGAGAAAGCGGCCCGCATGAACTGGAAAAATTAAAGCCGGGTTCTTATGTCCTTGTGGAGGAGGCCGCGCCGGATGGATACCTTGCGGCAGAACCGGTTTCGTTTGTGCTGGAGGCAAAACAGGAAGTGCAGACCGTGACGATGAAGGATCTTGCATGTGAAACCTTGACGATTACAAAGAAGATTAAGGCGGATGAGATTACATGGGCGCATGGAAATCCAACGTTTCTGTTTTCCGTGAAGGGAAAGGATCTGTATGGAAAAGAACATACATACCAATGCTATCTTACGTTTACAAAAACACAGGTGGAGAAAACGACAGATCAGGACGGCTACACGGAACAGTCGGTACAGATCCGGGGAATTCCGGCAGGAAACGATTACCGGGTACAGGAGAAGAAGGTGCTGCGGTATTCGCTTATGCAGGTGACAGGTACGAAGAATGTTACCGTGAAAAAACTAGAAGAGCCGGCATATGGAAAAGATCCTGCGCGCGTCTTTTCGGTATCGGTAAATCTTTGCGGACATCCCAAAGAAAGTGAGGTTGTATTTGAAAATCAGAAATACCGCTGGGATGATTATGGACACAACAGTATTGTAAAAAACCGGATTCCGGTTGAATAACAAAACGGAAAAACATTCCACCATCGGTTCGGGTGGTGGAATGAAAACAAAATGGAGAGAGAAAAAATCAGCAGAAAAAGAAGAGGGATTGCAGTTCTGACATTGGCGGCGCTTTTTTTCTGGTATCTGCCGCAGATTCAGGTAAGCCGGCAGATTCGAAAAGAACAGGAAGAAGCGGTGGAGATGTATGTCAGAGAAGAAAAAGAAGAGAACAAAGAGGAAAACGAAAAAAGCGAAGAAGTGCAGGAGCAGGAAGCGGGCAGTACAGATCAAAATCTGTTTCGGACAATTGATTTTGCAGGACTTCGATCAAAAAATAGAGAAATCTGCGCGTGGCTCTGGATTCCGGGCTGCGCCTTAGATGTTCCGGTTGCGCACGTGCAGGATAACGCATATTATCTGACACACGATGCGTTTTGCAGGGAGCGGATTTACGGCAGTATTTTTGCACCGTGTGATACACCGGAGGATTTTTCTGAACGTCACACGATTTTATATGGGCATAATATGCGGGATGGAACGATGTTCGGAGGATTGAAAAAGTATCGTGAAGCGTCGTGGAAACAGGAATTTCCGTATCTGTACCTGTATTTGCCGGGTGAAGCATGGCAGTGCCGTATTTGGAGTGTGGAGGAGACGGATGCCAAAAGTGATGTTTACCGGCTGGGAGCATGGAGCGATGCGGACTGGAATGCATGGTACAGGAAAGAAAAGAAAACAGCATTATCTTTGGCAGCGGTGAGGAAAAGGAAGTTCAAAAGATACTTACCCTTTCCACCTGCATTGGTGACGGCAGCAGTTCACAGAGACTGGCTGTACATGCGGCGGTGGAGATGATTTTTGCAACAAAATCTGGAAGGGAAGAGGGTTCTGTGCTAGAATAAGACAGAATCAAAAGACTTATGATACAGAGCAGGAAAAAGGATGGCGATAAGACATGAAAGAACTGTACACGGCAGCAGGAATTTTTGTTGTTCTGATACTGCTGGGAGTTTGGATGGTACAGAATAACAGAAATGAACAGGAAAAGAAGCTGGTACAACTGCGGAAGAAATGGGGAAAAAAGCAGGAGAAACGGACGGCACGGGAAAAGAACGAAAAACTGGAAGCGTGTCTGAGACGAAAAGCAGGGGAAAACTTCTGCGTGGACGCGATTACCTGGAATGACCTGGATCTCGATGCGGTTTTTGACACAGTTGACCACACAGTGTCGGTGTGCGGGGAAGAATATCTGTACACGGCGCTTCGGATGCCGGTCACAACAACAGAAATCAGGGAAGAGCGGGAACGGCTGATGAAGCTTTTTGCAGAGAACCAAAAAGCCAGAGAAGCAGTGCAGAAAGCACTTCTTTTGATGGGAAAAGAAAAGATGAATCCGCCGACAGAAGAAATAGCCGTACTGATGGAGGCGGAGCCGGGAGAGAAGGGGAAATATCTTCTGATGGCCGGTATTGCTGTGCTTGGAATTGGACTGCTGTTTGCACTGCCTCCGCTGGGTGTGGCTGTTCTGTTTGCTTCTATGGTCGGCAACGGACTGATGCATGGAAGGGAGAGCAAAAAGCTGGAGAGTGCATTAAAAGCGTTTGGCTGTATCCTGCGGCTGCAGCGGACAGCCAGGGAACTTGGAAAAGAAAAAATTTCCGGACTGAAAATGTATCAGAAGCGTCTGGAAGAACAGGAAAAACAACTCCGTCCGATTACAAGAAAATGCAGAACACTTGTGAATACGAAAGAATCGCAGGGCGGTGCAGCAAACATGATTTTTGCATACTTTCACACGTTCTTTCTGCTGGATCTGATCGAGTATTCTTCGGTTGTTTCCGGAGTGAAATCGTATGAAAAAGCGATTCTGCAGATGGCAGAGGATCTTGGACTCCTGGACTTTGCACTGTCTGCAGCATCGTACCGGGAGAGCCTTTCGTATTACTGCCGGCCGGAATTCCTGGATGAGAAAAAGGCGGGCTGTCGGATCGATGTGGAGGAGCTTTATCATCCGCTTCTGACACATCCGGTGGCAAACAGTCTGTATGCGGAGGGCGGAATTCTGCTGACCGGCTCGAATGCGTCGGGAAAATCCACATTTATGAAAAACATGGCAGTGAATGCGATTCTGGCACAGGCACTGAACACGAGTCTTTCGAAGCGGTACCGCGGTGTTGTGTGCCGGATCATGACATCCATGGCACTCCGCGATAATCTGGCACAGGGAGAGAGTTACTTTGTTGTGGAAGTAAAATCTTTAAAACGGATTCTGGAGGCAAGCCGTGAAAAAACACCGCTTCTGTGCGTCATTGATGAGGTGCTGCGGGGAACAAACACGACGGAGCGGATTGCAGCGTCAGAGAATGTGCTTGCTGCCCTGCGCCGTGCAAATGTGCTCTGTCTTGCAGCAACACATGATACTGAACTGACGTATCTGCTGGAAGATCTCTACACCAATTATCATTTTGAAGAGCAGATTACCGCGCAGAGTATTTCCTTCCCGTATCGCCTGGAACAGGGGCCGGCAAGAGGAAAGAATGCGATTGCGCTGCTTGGAAATATGGGAATTGATGAAAAAATTGTAAAACAGGCAGAAAGAAGAGCTGCGGAGTTTGAAGCAACAGGAAGCTGGGAAAAGAATAAGTTTCTGAGATAGAAAAACAGCCGGGAAAAATTGATCTTTTTTGAAAAAATATGCGAAAATGGTTCAGCATTTTTTCATTGTGTGTTATGATAAAATAGATCGCGTGATCCGGCAGAAAAACCGCCGGATCTGTTAAGGAGAAAAACATGAGCAGGACAGGCTTGGAAGATGCATATATTATGCGCGGCAGCAAGAAACTCCGCATGGGATATACGACGGGTTCCTGTGCTGCAGCGGCAGCGCGGGGAGCGGCGTTTATGCTGCTTTCCGGGAAAGAAATACAGGAAGTGAAAATCCATACGCCAAAGGGCATTGTTCTGAATCTGGAATTGCTGGATATCCAGAGAAGTGCCGAAAAAGTAAGCTGTGCCGTCCGAAAAGACGGCGGGGATGATCCGGATGTGACAGATAAAGCATTGATTTACGCGGAAGTGACGTTTGGAACAGAAGAGGGAATTGTAATCGATGGAGGATTCGGCGTCGGGCGTGTGACAAAGCCGGGGCTGGATCAGCCGGTCGGAAACGCGGCGATCAACCATGTACCGCGCCAGATGATCCGCGAGAATGTGGAGGAGATTCAGAAAAAACTCGATGATTTCCGCGCACTGCAGGTTATCATCTCCGTACCGGAAGGGGAAGAACTGGCAAAGCATACATTCAATCCGAGACTTGGCATCACCGGCGGCATTTCAATCCTTGGAACGAGCGGGATTGTAGTGCCGATGAGCGAGGAGGCGCTGATTTCCACGATCCGCGTCGAGATGGAAATGCGGAAAGCACAGGGTGACCGCGTCCTTCTGGTGACACCGGGAAATTACGGACAGGACTTCTTAAAAACGTATCCGTGGGTCCGTGCAGACCATTCCGTTAAGTGCAGTAATTACGTCGGAAAAACACTGGAATTTGCAGCTGAGCTCGGCTTTGACGCCATCCTTTTTGTGGCACATCTTGGAAAATTTGTCAAGGTGTCCGGCGGAATTATGAATACCCATTCCCACGAGGCAGACTGCCGTGCGGAGCTTCTTACGGCGCAGGCGGTGCGTGCAGGGGCAGATCTTGCACTGGCAAAAAAACTGCTGGAGACTGGAACGACGGAAGAAGCGGTGCAGATTTTAAAGGAAGCAGGATGCCTGAAAGAGACCATGGAAAAAGTGACAGAAAAAATTGCTTTTTACATGAATTACCATATTGAGGGCAGAGTGCAGACGGAGGCGATTGTTTTTTCAAGCAATGAGGGCCTGCTCGGGGAAACCCCGGGAGCGGGAGAACTTCTGGAGCGCCTGCGGGAGCAGGAAGAAAAAGAAAACAGAAAAGAGTAAAAACAAAATGACAGGAATTTTATTTGGAACAGGAATCGGACCGGGAGACCCGGAGCTTATGACGTTAAAGGCCGTCCGTCTGATCCGGGAAATGATACGATTGCAGTACCAGGAGAGAAACCGGAAGAGAGCATTGCCTACCAGATTGCTGTTCAGGCAGTGCCGGAACTGGCAGAAAAAGAGCTCATTGCTATTCCAATGCCGATGACAAAGAATGCCAAAGAACTGGAGGAAAATCACCGGCGCGGTGCAGAAAAAATAGAGGAGCTGCTGGATGCAGGAAAAAACGTAGTATTTCTGACACTCGGAGATCCAACCGTGTATTCTACCTACCTTTATGTACACAGACGGTACTGGAAGACGGTTACGATGCGAGAATTGTAAGCGGTGTTACATCGTTCTGCGCGGCAGCAGCATCTCTTTCCGAGGGACTGGTGGAAAATTCCGAAGAACTGCATGTGATTCCGGCGTCTTATCAGATTGAAGATGCACTGGAACTTTCAGGAACAAAGGTTCTGATGAAAGCGGGTAAAAAGATGCCGGCTGTGAAACAGTTCCTGAAGGAAAAGAACTGCCGGGCGGTGATGGTAGAAAACTGCGGCATGGATACGGAACAGAAGTATTTCAGCGCGGAAGAAATCCCGGACCAGGCAAGTTACTATTCACTGATTATTGTAAAAGAAAAGAGGAAAAAATAGATGGTACATTTTATTGGAGCGGGCCCCGGAGCCCCGGATCTGATTACGGTAAGAGGACAGAAGCTGCTTGGTGAGGCGGACATTATCATTTATGCAGGTTCTCTTGTCAATCCGGCACTGCTGGATCTGAAAAAAGAGGGCTGTGTGGTATATAACAGTGCAACCATGACGCTGGAGCAGGTGATTGATGTTATGAAAGAGGCCGAAAGCAAAGGCCAGACTGTGGCAAGACTCCACACGGGAGATCCGTGCCTGTACGGTGCAATCCGCGAACAGATTGATGCGCTCGATGCCCTTGGAATCGCTCACGATGACTGTCCGGGTGTCAGCTCTTTCTGCGGAGCGGCTGCTGCCCTTGAAATGGAATATACGCTGCCGGATATCTCCCAGAGTGTTGTCATCACCAGAATGGCCGGAAGAACACCGGTTCCGGAGCGGGAGAGCATTGCGTCTTTTGCGGCACATCAGGCAACGATGGTTGTATTCTTAAGCACGGGACTCTTAGAGGAACTTTCCCGTGAGCTGATTGCAGGCGGCTATACGGCAGATACTCCGGCAGCGATCGTTTACAAAGCAACCTGGCCGGAGGAGAAGACGTTCGTCTGCACCGTTGGAACACTTGCCGAGACGGCGAAAAAGAACCAGATCACCAAGACAGCGCTGATGATCATCGGAAATGCCGTTTCCCAGGGAAATTACCGCAGAAGTGATCTGTACAATCCGGCGTTTACCACCGAATTCCGAGAGGCAGAAAAATAAGATGAAAATAGCCATAGCAAGTTTTACAAGAAACGGATGCGTCTGGAATCAAAAACTCTGTGCGGCACTGAAAAAACACAGCTGTGAAGGATATGCACTGGAAAAGTACGGGAAAGAAGCGGGAATTCCTGCGATTGCACCGTCGCTTCCTGCATGGACAGAGCGTATGTTTCAGAAAATGGATGCGATTTTGTTTATCGGGGCGTGCGGGATTGCGGTGCGCAGTATTGCACCGTACGTGAAAAGTAAAAAGACAGATCCGGCGGTTCTGTGTATGGATGAACAGGGAAAGTTTGTGATTTCATTACTTTCCGGCCATATCGGCGGAGCAAACGAGCTGACGGAAGAAGTTGCAGCTGTAACGGGTGCGGTTCCGGTCATTACAACGGCAACGGATGTCAATCACAAGTTTGCGGTCGATGTCTTTGCTGTAAAAAATCATTGTGAAATTTGTGAGATGGAGCTGGCAAAAGAGGCAGCGGCGCTTCTGGTGGACGGAAAAACGGTTGGATTCTGCAGCCGTTTTCCGGTGAAGGGAACAAAACCGGAGGAACTGATCCCGGAAGAGGCGGCAAAACCGTCGATGGGAATCTGCATTACCACATCGGAAGAGGATTCGCCATATGAGAGAACACTTCACCTGATCCCGAAGGTGATCACCGTCGGCATCGGCTGTAAGAAGAATACACCGCCGGCCGGATTGAAGAAAAGGTTCTTGCGGCACTTGCGGCGGCCGGGATTTCTCCAAAAGCAGTTCGACAGGCGGCAAGTATTGATCTGAAAGCGCAGGAGCCGGGAATTCTGCAGCTGGTGGAAAAGTATGGCTGGCAGTACCGGACCTTTTCTGCAGAAGAACTGGAAACGGCGGAGGGGGAATTTACGCCGTCTCCGTTTGTGAAGAAGATTACAGGAATTGACAATGTCTGTGAGCGCAGCGCAGTTCTCGCCGGCGGCAGACTGATAAAGAAAAAAAAGGCAGCGGACGGTGTAACAGTTGCACTGGCTGCGGCGGACTGGAGGGCAGTATTTTGAGTACAATTTTTGTCGTGGGCATCGGCCCCGGAGCATATGAAAAAATGACGATCGAGGCGGCGGATGCGCTGCGGAACTGCGATGTGATCATCGGCTATACCGTCTATGTGGATCTGGTAAAAGAACATTTTGCAGGAAAAGAATTTCTGACGACGCCGATGCGGAAAGAGGTGGAGCGCTGCCGTCTGGCATTTGAAACTGCGGCAGAGGGAAAACAGGTTGCTATGATCTGCAGCGGAGATGCCGGCGTTTACGGTATGGCAGGTCTGATGTATGAGCTTTCGGAAGAATGGCCTGATATTGAAATTAAGGTAATTCCAGCGTGACCGCCGCAACGGGAGCGCTGCCGTTCTTGGTGCACCGTTGATCCACGATTTCGCCCTGATCAGCCTGAGCGATCTTCTGACACCGTGGGAGAAAATTGAAAAACGTCTTCTGCTGGCATCGGAAGCGGATTTTGTCATCTGTCTTTATAACCCGGGAAGCCATAAGAGAGCGGATTATCTGGAAAAAGCGTGTGATCTGATGCTTCGTTACAAAGCGCCGGAAACCGTCTGCGGAATCGTAAGCCAGATCGGAAGAGACGGGGAGACGAGCCGGACCATGACGCTTGCAGAACTTCGCAATACAAAAGTGGATATGTTTACGACGGTATTTATCGGAAACAGTCAGACAAAGGAAATCCGGGATCACATGGTAACGCCGAGGGGATATCGCTATGAATAAAGTAATCGTCTTTGCCGGAACGACGGAAGGCCGGGAAATCTGCAGTTTTCTGAAGAAATATGAGATTGCATCCCTTGCCTGTACGGCGACAGAATACGGCAAGTGCCGGATCGAGGAGGGCGGTGCCCTGACGGTTCGAAGCGGAAGACTGACAGAAGAAGAGATGGAACAGCTTTTTGGCGAAGAACAGCCGGAAATGGTTATCGATGCAACCCATCCGTATGCCGATCTTGTGTCGGAAAATATCCGGTCTGCATGTGAAAAAGCAGGAAAAACGTATCTTCGGCTGCTGCGGCCGTCGCTTGCGGCAGATCCATCCTGCGTCATGGTCGATACGACAGAAGAAGCGGTATCGTATCTGGCGGGTACAGAGGGAAAGATTCTGGTGACAACAGGAAGCAAGGAACTCGCAAAATTTGCAGAGCTTCCAGATTATAAAAACCGTGTGTATGCCCGGGTGCTGCCGTTGCCAGGCGTAATTGCATCCTGCGCGGAACTTGGATTTGATGCCGCACATACCATAGGCATGCAGGGACCGTTTTCTATGGAAATGAACGTTGCAATGCTGCAGTCGTTCCATGCCGAATGGATGGTAACGAAGGAATCCGGAAGAAACGGCGGCTTTGAAGAAAAAATTGAGGCAGCCAAAAAGGCTGGTGTCCGTGTCGTTCTGATCGGCCGTCCGAAAGAGGAAGAAGGACTCTCGGAGGACGAGGTCAAGCGGTATCTCGTTGAAAAATTTGATCTGTCCGTGAAACGGGACGTCGTGATCGCCGGAATCGGACCTGGTGCAGAAGCACAGATGACGCTGGCGCTCGTAGACGCGTGTGAGCAGGCGGATGTGCTGATCGGTGCGGGACGCATGACAAAAGCAGTAGAAAAATATCAGAAGCCAATGCTTGCAGAATACAGCCCGGAAAAGATTTACGAGTATCTGAAGGCGCACCCGGAATATGAAAAGATTGTTCTTCTGCAGTCGGGTGATGTCGGCTTTTACAGCGGAGCAAAGAAACTTCAGGCCGTCCTTGCGGAAGATGCGGATTTTTCTGTCCGTGTAGAGCCGGGAATTTCTTCGCTGGTTTATTTCTGTGCCAAAATCGGAGTGTCCTGGGAGGATGCAGCATTTGTGAGCCTGCACGGGCAGCACTGCAACTTTCTGGAGACGGTCCGCCGGAACCGGAAAACTCTGGCGATCGCCGGCGGAAAGGGCAGTGTCAGGGAAATCTGCCAGACGTTAAGTTCGTACGGCTGGGAGCAGATTGTGCTGCATGTGGGAACGGATCTGTCGTATCCGGAAGAACAGATTGTGACAGGAACCCCATTCGAACTTGCTAAAATGGAGTTTGCTCCGCTTGCGGTTCTTCTGTTTGAAAACCCGAATCCGGAACCGGAGTTTACAGCCGGCATGGCAGATGAAGTATTTCTGCGTGACAAAGTACCGATGACCAAGCGGGAAGTGCGCAATGCATCTCTTTCTCATCTGCAGCTTTCTTCGAATTCTGTTGTCTATGATATTGGATCGGGCACAGGTTCTGTTTCGATTGAGATGGCGCTTCGTGCAGCACAGGGAAAGTATATGCGATAGAAAAAAATCCGGCAGCCGTTGCACTTCTGCAGGAAAATAAAAAGAAATTTGCAGTGGATCATCTGGAAATTATTGAGGGAACTGCACCGGAAGCACTCGAAGCACTCCCGGTTCCGACGCATGCATTTATCGGCGGGTCTGCCGGAAACTTAAAAGAGATTCTGGAACTGCTCCTGCGGAAGAATCCGAACATCCGCGTGGTATTAAATACAGTAACCGTGGAAACATTAGCGGAGGCAGCATCGTGTTTCAAAAAACTTGCGTTTGAAGAGCCGGAAATCGTCTGCCTGCAGGCTTCCAATGCGAAAAAGGCCGGAAGAAGCCATCTGATGATTGCCCAGAATCCGGTTTATATCTTTACAGCCCAGGGAGGTGCCAAAGAATGAAAGCACCAAGAATCATGCTGGCAGCAGGAAGGAGTGGAAGCGGGAAAACGATGATCACCTGCGGACTGCTCCGTGCACTGCAGCAGATGGGAAAGCAGCCCGCAGCGTTTAAATGCGGCCCGGATTATATCGATCCGATGTTTCACGAACAGGTAATCGGCGCCCCGTCGTGTAATCTGGATCCGTTTTTCACAGAGGAAGAAACAACACAGTATCTGTTCTGCAAACATGCAGCGGGTCATGACATTTCCGTATTGGAAGGCGTTATGGGGTATTACGACGGTCTTGGCGGAATTTCTACCAAAGGCAGCGCCTACGATCTCGCCGGTATGACAAAAACGCCGGTTCTTCTGGTTGTCGATGCCAAAGGCATGAGCGTTTCAGCGCTTGCCTTTATCAAGGGATACCTGCAGTACAAAGAGGACAGCCGGATCGCCGGTGTAATCTTTAACCGGATGTCAGAGATGCTGTACCGGGAGATCGCGCCGATGGCGGAAAAAGAACTTGGCATTTCCTGTGTCGGCTTTGTGCCGGAACTGAAGGAATGCCACTTAGAAAGCCGCCACCTCGGCCTTGTGATGCCGGATGAGGTGGAAAATCTGCAGGAGCAGGTCAATCTGCTTGCAGAAACACTGCAGAAGACACTGGATTTTGAAAAAATTCTTGCGATTGCAGAAGGGGCAGAAGAGCTCTCGGGAAAAATGCCGGAAGTCCTGCGTAAGGTGACAGAAAGCGAAGCAGCCGCAAAGGTGCGTGCTGCGAAGCCGATTCTTGCCGTTGCAAAGGATGAAGCATTCTGTTTCTTTTATCGGGATAATCTGGAGCTTCTCGCGTCACTTGGAGCCAAAATCGAATATTTTTCGCCGCTTTCCGATGCGGAGCCGCCAAAGAATACAGATGGATTTCTGTTCTGCGGCGGCTACCCGGAGCTGCACGCAGAAGAGCTTTCGGAAAACCAGACCATGAGAACGAAGATCCGCGATAACATCCGTCAGGGAATGCCGGTTCTTGCAGAATGCGGCGGTTATATGTACCTGTCAGAATCCATGGAGGATATGGATGGAAATGTGTATCCTATGGTACAGGCTGTTCCGGGAAATGTTTACCGGACAAAAAAGCTGGGAAGATTCGGCTATATCACCCTCACGCCAAACACGAAGGATACCTTTCGGAACGGCGGAAATCCGGTGCGCGGCCATGAGTTCCATTACTTTGACAGCACAGACTGCGGAAGTGCATGGCATGCGGCAAAACCGCTGCGGAAGCGGAACTGGGAATGCATTCATGCGACAAAACGGATGATGGCGGGATTCCCGCATCTTTACTATATGGCAAGTCCGCACCTCGCACTGGAATTTCTGGAGCAGTGTGTCTCTTACCGGAAAGAACAGGAGAAAACAAGATGAAAACAGCATTAGCAGCCCTGATTGTGGGCTATGGATTGGACCTGCTGCTTGGAGATCCCTCCTTTTTGTACCATCCGATCCGTGTGATCGGAAATCTCATTGCCCTGCTGGAAAAATGGCTGCGGAAGGTATTTCCGAAAACGCCAAAGGGAGAGCTTGCCGGAGGAGTTTTTCTCGTGATCCTCGTCTGTCTGGCGGGATACGGTGTTCCGGCACTGCTGCTCTTTGCGGCATTTAAAATTCATCCGGTCATCGGCTTCCTACTGGAGGTTCTCTGGTGCTGGCAGATTCCGGCAACGAAATGCCTGAAGGATGAGAGCATGAAGGTCTATCAGAAATTAAAAGAAAACGATCTTCCGGGGGCGCGCTATGCGGTTTCCATGATCGTAGGACGTGATACGGAAAATCTTTCGGAAACAGGAGTGACGAAAGCTGCCGTGGAAACGATCGCGGAGAATACGTCGGACGGTGTCATTGCACCGCTCCTCTTTCTTGCCATCGGCGGACCGGCATTGGGCTTTCTGTATAAGTCCATCAATACCATGGATTCCATGGTGGGATACAAAAATGACAAATATCTGTATTTTGGACGGTGTGCGGCAAAGCTGGACGATGTCGTCAATTACATACCAGCGAGAATCAGCGCATGGCTGATGATTCTTGCGTCTGCATGCGAGCGCATGAACTGGAAAAATGCAGAAAAAAATTTACAAACGCGACCGTTACTGCCACGCCAGCCCAAATTCTGCGCAGACAGAAGCAGTTATGGCAGGGGCGCTGGAAGTACAGCTTGCTGGAGATGCCGTGTATTTCGGCAAAGTCGTAAAGAAACCAACGATCGGCGATGACATTCGCCCGGTCGAGGCGGAAGATATCGAAAGAGCAAATCATCTGATGTATCTGACCTCGTTCCTCGGACTGGTGTTCTTTGCGGGAATCCGCGCGATCTTTTTATTTCTGTAAAAAGAGAAGATAGAAACACAACGGAAAAGAGAAAGGAAGGCATATGGTATGAGACAAAATCCACATGGAGGAGACATTTACACGAAAAAATGCAGAGTCGATTTTTCTGTGAATGTCAATCCTCTTGGAGCTCCGGAAAGTGTGAAAGAGGCGGTGAGAAAGAGCGCGGAATCGGTGGAACAGTATCCTGACGCACTGTGCCGGGACCTGATCCGGGCACTGTCGGAAAAGGAGCAGCTTCCGGAAGAAAATATCCTGTTTGCAAACGGCGCCGCGGAGCTTATTTTTGCCCTGACACAGGCTCTCCGCCCGAAAAAAGCGCTGATTGCAGCGCCGGGATTTGCAGAGTATGAAGCAGCACTTTCAGCGGCAGGGTGTTTTATCCGTATGTATCCGCTGCAAAAGGAAAAAGGCTTTCTTTTACAGGACGATTTCTGCGATGATCTGACCGACGATCTGGATCTTGTCTTTTTATGTAATCCAAATAATCCAACCGGCCTTACGATTCCGCAGGAGCTTCTTTTAAAGATCCTGGATAACTGCCGGGAGCGTAACATCTATCTGGTGCTGGATGAGTGTTTCATAGAATTTCTGCCGGAGCCGGAAAAAGTGACGATGCAGGGAAAATTGGACGAATATCCGAATCTGCTGATTCTGCGTGCGTTCACAAAGATTTACGCAATGCCGGGCCTGCGTCTTGGCTATCTGCTCTGCAGCGACGAGGATCTGCTGGATCGGATCAGCCGCAGCATGCAGTCGTGGAATGTTTCGATTCCGGCGCAGATGGCAGGCCTTGCCGCCCTGAACGAGGATGCTTACGTCAAAGAAGCACGGGAACTGATCGGAAAAGAACGCGCCTGGATGAAAGCAGAACTGGAAAAAGCAGGTCTTACCGTATGGGATTCCTGTGCAAATTATCTGTTCTTTGAGGGACCGAAAGGACTTGCCGCACGGCTGGAAAAAGGCGGCATTCTGATCCGCGACTGTTCCAACTACCCGGGCCTTGCGACGGATATTACCGTGCAGCCGTACGCACACATGAAGAAAACCAGATTCTGACAGAAGCCGTTTCACAGATTCTGCAGTGGTTTTAGGAGGAAAAACGATGGCGAAAGTAATTATGATACAGGGAACGATGTCAAATGCGGGAAAAAGTCTGCTTGCGGCGGGCTTATGCCGGATTTTCCATCAGGACGGATACCGTGTGGCGCCGTTCAAATCACAGAATATGGCGCTGAATTCGTTTATTACGAGAGAAGGCCTTGAGATGGGACGTGCACAGGTCATGCAGGCGGAAGCGGCCGGGATCGAACCGTCCGTTTTGATGAACCCGATTCTGTTAAAGCCGACGAATGACACCGGTTCGCAGGTGATTGTAAACGGTGAGGTACTGGGAAACATGAGTGCGCGGGAATATTTTTCCCACAAAAAAGAGCTGATTCCGGACATCATGAAAGCGTACCATGCACTGGAAGAACAGTATGATATCATTGTGATCGAGGGAGCCGGAAGTCCGGCGGAGATCAACCTGAAAGCCGATGATATCGTCAATATGGGAATGGCAAAGCTTGTGGATGCACCGGTGCTCCTCGTCGGAGATATTGACCGCGGCGGCGTTTTTGCTCAGCTTTACGGTACCGTAGAGCTTTTAGAGCCGGATGAGCGCGACCGCATCAAGGGTCTGATTATCAACAAATTCCGCGGGGACAAAACCATCCTGGACCCGGGCGTTGTGATGTTGGAAGAAAAAACACACATCCCGGTGGTCGGCGTGGCGCCGTATCTCCACATCGAAGTGGAAGACGAGGACAGTCTGACCGAGCGATTCACCAGAAAAGAGGAGATCGGTCTCATTGACCTTGCGGTCATCCGTCTCCCGCGTATTTCAAACTTCACCGATTTCAACCCGTTCGAGCGGATCGAAGGCGTATCACTCCGCTACATAAGCTCTGTCTCCGAACTGAAAAATCCGGATATGATTCTGCTTCCGGGAACGAAAAACACGATGGAGGATCTGCTCTGGATGCGTCAGAATGGTCTGGAAGCGGCCGTACTGAAGGCGGCTGCGGCCGGAAAAGTAATTTTCGGTGTCTGCGGCGGCTTCCAGATGCTCGGAGATACGCTGAGCGATCCGCTGCATGTCGAAGCCGGCGGAACGATCAAAGGAATGGGACTCCTGCCGATGGATACTGTATTTGCCGGTGAGAAGACGAGAACCCGCGCGGAGGGCGCTTTTGGAAAAACAGAAGGCGTTCTTGCCGGGATCGAGGGAACCCGGATCGAGGGCTATGAAATCCATATGGGAGAAACGGTGCGGAAAGAAGGAACAGAAGCATTCACGTTCATCGATGATCAGAACCGTGCTGATTCGGATAAGCTGGACGGTGCACAGAAAGGAAATGTGTACGGTACGTATGTGCACGGCATTTTCGACAAAGAAGAAGTTGCCGAGCGGATCGTGGAAGCACTTGCAAAGAATAAGGGAATTGCCATGGAGCAGATTCACGGTGTCGATTACCAGACATTCAAAGAGACACAGTATGATATTCTCGCAGATGCGCTGCGCGAGCATCTCGACATGAAGAAGATTTATCAAATTCTGGAAGAAGGGGCATAAAGATGAAGATAGAACTGGAGCAGGTAAGCCCGCACGAGATTGAAAAGAGAAGCTTTGAAATTATAACGGAAGAATTAAACGGAAGAACGTTTCCAGAGGATCAGGAACTGGTTGTAAAGCGGTGTATCCACACAAGTGCGGATTTTGATTATGCGGATAATCTCTGCTTTTCGGAGCATGCGGTGGCAAAAGGCATCGAGCGATCCGGGAGGGAGCCTGCATTGTGACGGATACGCAGATGGCAAGATCCGGCATCAACAAAAAGGTGCTTGCGCGCCACGGCGGTGAAGCGCTCTGCTTTATGTCAGACGAAGATGTTGCGGCAAGAGCAAAAGAAACCGGAAGCACCCGCGCGGCAGCCTGCATGGAAAAAGCAGCGGAGCTGGATAAAAAGCTGATTATTGCGGTTGGAAATGCGCCGACGGCACTGGTCCGCCTCTATGAACTGATCGGGGAAGGAAAAATAAAACCGGCGCTGATCATCGGAGTTCCGGTCGGCTTTGTCAATGTGGTACAGTCCAAAGAACTGATTATGCAGACCAATATCCCGTATATCGTGGCACGCGGACGAAAAGGCGGCAGCAATATCGCGGCGTGCATCTGCAACGCACTCCTGTATATGATGGATCAGGACCGCGGATATTAAAAATAGATGAAAAAACGGAAAGCAGAAGTCTTGACAGATTTCGAATCACCGTTTATACTATGGAACATGGAAAAAGGCTTGGAAGGGAACAAGTAGACGTACAAAAACGCGGACAGAAAGCAGCCGGCAGATGAGAGGCGCATGCAGGTTCTGTACGATTCGAATACATCCCGGAGTTGCGCACCGAATAAAACGGGCGGCAGAAGAACTATGATGCACGTTTTTAGTAGGCTGCGACGTAAGAGACGAACGTTACAGCGTCAGGGTATTCAGAGGTTTTGGATACCGACAAAGGCAGCTGCCGTGAGACAGCTGTGAAGTAAGGTGGTAACACGGGAGATACGGGCTCTCGTCCTTTGAATCGGAAAGGACGGGAGTCTTTTTGTATAAAAAACTTTGGTCCCAGACGGTAACACATACCCGAAAGTCAACCGAAAAAAGGAGAAAAACAAAATGCAGATTTATGACGAACTGATCGCCAGAGGCCTTCTGGCACAGGTAACCGACGAAGATGAAATCAGAGACCTGGTAAACAATGGAAAAGCAACGTTCTATATCGGATTCGACTGCACCGCAGACAGTCTGACCGCAGGTCACTTCATGGCACTGACCCTGATGAAACGGATGCAGATGGCAGGAAACAAACCGATCGCCCTGATCGGCGGCGGCACCACCATGATCGGTGACCCGTCCGGAAGAACCGATATGAGAAAAATGCTGACCCGCGAGGAGATCGACCACAACGCAGAGTGCTTCAAACGTCAGATGGAGCGTTTCATCGAGTTCGGCGAGGGAAAAGCTATGATGCTCAACAACGCAGACTGGCTGCTGAACCTGAACTATGTAGAACTGCTCCGTGAGGTAGGTGCATGCTTCAGCGTCAACAACATGCTCCGTGCAGAGTGCTACAAACAGCGTATGGAAAAAGGTCTTTCCTTCCTGGAGTTCAACTATATGATTATGCAGAGCTACGACTTCTATCACATGTTCCAGAAATACGGCTGCAATATGCAGTTCGGCGGCGATGACCAGTGGTCCAACATGCTGGGAGGAACCGAACTGATCCGCCGTAAACTTGGAAAAGATGCCTATGCAATGACCATCACCCTTCTGACCGACTCTCAGGGCAAGAAGATGGGTAAAACCGCAGGAAACGCTGTATGGCTTGACCCGAACAAGACCAGCCCGTTCGATTTCTACCAGTACTGGAGAAACGTGGACGATGCCGATGTCTTAAAATGTATCCGTATGCTGACCTTCCTGCCGCTGGAGCAGATCGACGAGATGGATTCCTGGGAAGGAAGCAAGCTGAACGAGGCAAAAGAGATCCTGGCCTATGAGCTGACCTCCATGGTACACGGCGAGGAAGAAGCAAAGAAAGCGCAGGAAGGCGCACGTGCCGTATTCTCTACCGGAAGCTCCGAGCATATGCCGACCAGTGAAATTTCTGCAGAGGATTTCACGGACGATAAAATCGATATCGTAACCCTTCTTGTCAAAGCAGAGCTTGCAAAGACCAGAAACGAAGGACGCCGTGCCGTAGAGCAGGGCGGTGTATCCGTAGACGGTGAGAAAATTACAGATCCGAAATATGCCGTAGAAAAAGCAGCCTTCGGCGAGGACGGTATCGTTCTGAAAAAAGGAAAGAAGAATTTCAAAAAAATTTGCGTTAAATAATTAAGTGTGCTATTATAAAAGAATGGATTCCCGGAAGAAATTCCGGGACACACTGAATTATTTGGAGGACAAACAGTCATGGAAAAATATGGCGTAAACGAATTACGAAAGATGTTTCTTGAGTTCTTCGAGAGCAAAGGACATCTTGCTATGAAGAGTTTTTCGTTGATTCCACACAACGATAAAAGTCTTTTACTGATCAACTCCGGTATGGCTCCGCTGAAACCTTACTTCACAGGCGCAGAGATTCCGCCGAGAAGAAGAGTAACAACATGCCAGAAATGTATCCGTACCGGCGATATTGAAAATGTAGGAAAAACAGCCCGTCACGGCACCTTCTTTGAGATGCTCGGAAACTTTTCCTTCGGTGATTATTTCAAACACGAAGCAATCGCATGGTCCTGGGAGTTTTTAACACAGGTAGTAGGGCTCGATCCGAATCGTCTGTACCCATCCATCTATCAGGACGATGATGAAGCATTTGATATCTGGAACAAAGAGATCGGCATCCCGGCAGACCGTATTTTCCGTTTTGGAAAAGAGGACAACTTCTGGGAGCATGGCGCAGGTCCGTGCGGTCCGTGTTCTGAGATTTATTATGACCGCGGAGAAAAATACGGCTGCGGCAAACCGGATGTACCGTTGGCTGCGAGTGTGACCGTTACATGGAAGTATGGAACAACGTATTCAGCCAGTTCAACAACGACGGCGAGGGCCACTACACCGACCTGATCCAGAAGAATATTGATACCGGTATGGGACTTGAGCGTCTGGCCGTTGTCGTACAGGATGTAGATTCCATCTTCGATGTCGACACCATTCAGGCACTCCGCAACAAAGTATGCGAAATCTCCGGAAAAGAGTATGATAAAGATCATGAGACCGATGTTTCCATCCGCCTTATCACAGACCATATCCGTTCCGCAACATTCATGATTTCCGATGGAATCATGCCGACCAACGAAGGAAGAGGCTACGTACTGCGCCGTCTGATCCGCCGTGCAGCACGTCATGGCCGTCTGCTTGGCATTGACGGACTGTTCCTTGCCCGCCTTTCCGCAAGTGTAATCGAAGGCTCCAAAGACGGATATCCGGAACTTGAAGAGAAAAAAGATTTCATCTTCAACGTTCTGAACAACGAGGAGACCCAGTTCAACAAAACCATCGACCAGGGACTTCATATCCTCTCCGAGCTCGAAGAAAAAATGCAGAGCGAAGGCAAAAAAGTTCTGGACGGACAGGATGCATTCAAACTGTACGATACCTACGGATTCCCGCTGGATCTGACCAAAGAGATCCTCGAGGAGAAGGGCTACGGCATCGACGAGGACGGTTTCCATGCAGCAATGGAAGAGCAGAGAGAGCGTGCAAGATCGAGCCGTGAAGTAACAAACTACATGGGTGCTGATGCAACCGTTTACGATGAGATCGACCCGTCCGTAACAACTGAGTTTACCGGATACGATCATCTGGAGGATACCTCCAAAGTAACCGTTCTGACGACAGAGACTGAGATTGCAGAATCTCTGATGGAAGGCCAGAAGGGAACCATTTTCGTAGAGAAAACTCCGTTCTACGCTACCATGGGCGGTCAGGAAGGCGACTGCGGTATCATCAAAGGAGCAAATGGTGTATTCGAAGTAGAAGATACCATCAAACTCCGCGGCGGAAAATACGGTCACGTCGGTGTCATGAAATCCGGTATGATTTCAAACGGCGAGAAAGTTACGCTTCAGGTCAACGAAGAGGCAAGAAAAAATACCGAGAAGAACCACAGCGCAACACACCTTCTGCAGAAGGCATTAAAGACTGTTCTTGGTGCACACGTAGAGCAGAAAGGTTCTCTCGTAACCCCGACCAGACTCCGTTTCGATTTTGCCCACTTCCAGGCTATGACACCGGAAGAACTGGAAAAAGTTGAGAATCTGGTAAATGAAAAGATTCAGGAGCAGATCCCGGTTGTAACCGACATCATGGATACTGAGGGAGCAAAGAAATCCGGCGCGATGGCTCTGTTCGGTGAGAAATACGGCGACAAAGTACGTGTCGTTTCCATGGGAGACTTCTCCAAAGAGCTCTGCGGTGGTACCCATGTAAAGAATACCGCTGAAATCGGACTGTTCAAACTTGTTTCTGAGGCAGGCGTTGCAGCAGGTGTCCGCAGAATCGAAGCTCTGACAGGACCGTCTGTTACTGCATACTATAAAGCACAGGAAGAGAAAATGCATGAGGCAGCAGCTCTCTTAAAGACAACACCGGCGGATCTCCTCGAGAAGATCGCTCATCTGCAGGCAGAGGCAAAAGCACTCCAGGCAGAGAATGAGTCCTTAAAGAGCAAACTGGCAAAAGAAGCGCTCGGCGATGTTATGGATAAAGTAACCGAAGTCAAAGGTGTAAAACTTCTCGCTGCATCCGTACCGGATGTCGATATGAACGGACTGCGTGACCTTGGCGACCAGCTGAAAGAAAAACTGGGAAGCGGCGTTGTTGTTCTGGCATCTGCAAAGGACGGCAAAGTAAGCCTTCTTGCCATGGTAACCGATGATGCGATGAAGAAAGGTGCACATGCCGGAAAACTGATCAAAGAAGTGGCAGCCGTTGTCGGCGGCGGCGGCGGTGGACGTCCGAACATGGCACAGGCCGGCGGAAAGAATCCGGAGAAGATTGACGAAGCAGTTGCAAAAGCTGCCGAGGTACTGGAAGGCCAGATCGCATAACAATAAGCAGGAAAAACAGCACAAAATCCTGCCGCCTGCAGGGCAGAAAAAGGAGCCAGGCAGGCGGCAGGGAAAAATTTTGCAAAAAATGAAAAAACTTGTTGACGTACGAGATTTTTCTGGTATAATAAGAACAGTGCAAAAAATACCCATACAGTTGTATTATGCACAATCTACAACTGGAGGGAGGTTAGGTGTGAGACTATGTCAAATGTAATCGTTAAAGAAAACGAAACGTTGGACAGCGCTTTACGCAGATTTAAGCGTAGCTGTGCAAAAGCTGGCATTCAGCAGGAGATTCGTAAAAGAGAGCATTACGAGAAACCAAGTGTTCGTCGTAAAAAGAAATCTGAAGCTGCCAGAAAACGTAAGTATAATTAATGTGCAAAAAATCCCCGGCGATCTGTTTTGCCGGGGATTTTTATACTTGTAACTTAAAGTCGCAGGTTTTGACAAAACAGCAAGGCGGTGACAAATGAGAATTTTGTACAAAATAGCAAACAAGCTGTTTCGTATCGTGAAAAAGATTCTGAAGCTGCTTACCAGCCGTATGGTCATTATCGGTGTTGCACTTCTTCTGGAATTTTGCTGGCTGGCCGGAATTGTGATGCAGCTCAATGAAAAATCTGTCTACATCAACTATGCGGTCACGATCCTTTCCCTGATTGCAGTGCTTTCGATTATCAATAATCCGAAAAATGAATCCCGGCTACAAACTGATGTGGGCAGTCTGTATCCTGGCGCTTCCGGTAACCGGAATCTGCCTGTACGGCATTCTCGGCCATTCCAGTGTGGCAAGAAAATTCCGTACACATTACGATACAGTTCTGCTTTCGCAGGGAGGCGTTCTTGGAGAGGAAGAAGAGACGCGTAAAAAGCTCGAGGAAGAAAATATCCTGGCAGCGGGGCAGTCTTCCTATCTGACCAATTATGCGCATTATCCTGTTTATGAAAATACAGAAACAGAGTATTACCCGCTGGGAGATGTATGGTTTGAGCACTTTATTGAGGAACTCAAAAAGGCAGAACACTACATTTTTATGGAATATTTCATCATCAGCGAGGGGTATCTGTGGGATACGGTGCTGGAGATTCTGAAGGAAAAAGCGGCCGCCGGTGTGGATGTGCGGCTGATTTACGATGATTTCGGCTGCGTGACGACACTGCCGTATCAGTATTATAAATCGCTGCAGCAGATGGGCATCAAGTGTGCGGCGTTCAATCAGTTCCGACCGGTGCTGAATGTCATTTTAAATAACCGTGACCACCGGAAAATTGCCGTGATCGACGGTCATACGGCTTTCACGGGCGGCATTAATCTTGCGGACGAATACATTAACCGCAAGGAGCGGTTCGGCCACTGGAAGGATTCCGGAATCTGTCTGCATGGTGAGGCGGTATGGAGTTTTACGGTGATGTTTCTGCAGATGTGGAGCACAATCACCGGTATGGAATGCGATTTCGAATCATACCGGCCGGAAATCTATCACAAGGAAGCGTTTAAAAAAGACGGTTTTGTGCAGCCGTACGGCGATTCCCCGCTGGATGGAGAGACAGTAGGCGAGCATGTTTATCTGAACATTATTTCACAGGCGAAAAAATATCTTTATATTTTTACCCCGTATCTGATTCCGGACAACGAGACGCTGACCGCTCTCTGCATGGCGGCAAAGCGCGGAGTCGATGTGCGGATTGTAACGCCGGGCATCCCGGATAAGAAGATTGTCTATATTCTGACGCAGGCCAATTACGAGATCCTGCTGGAATCCGGCGTTCAGATTTACCAGTATACGCCAGGCTTTATCCATTCCAAGAGCTTTGTCTGTGATGATGAAGTTGCGACGGTCGGAACGATCAACATGGATTACCGGAGCATGTACCTGCATTTTGAGTGCGGTGTCTGGATGTACGGCAGCAGTGCGGTTGCCAGGTAAAAGAGGATGCGCTGATCACGTTTGAACAGTGTGAGCAGATCAATATGGACTACTGCCGAAAGAAAAATTTTGCAGTCCGTGCACTCCGCGGTGCGCTGAAGTTTCTGGCACCGCTGCTGTAAACGGAACAGACAGCATAGTTCTGCGGTCGTCTGCATAGCCTGTAGGGAAGAAAGAGCAGATGTTTCGGGGGAATATGAAGAGAAGAACACGAAATATCGTCTGGAGCCTGCTGATGATCCTGGCGCTTCTTGCAGCGCCCTTGAAAGTGACTGCGGCAGAGCAGAATGGAGAATCTTCCGACAAGCAGCAGAACGAAACAACGGAACAGAAAACAGAAGAGACGGAGGAGACAGCACCGGAGATGACAACGGACCTTGGGCTGGCTTCGCCGTCTGTTCTTTTGATGGAGGCACAGACCGGAACTGTTCTGTACGAGAAAAATGCGTCGGAACAGCGAAGCCCGGCGAGCATCACAAAAATCATGACGCTGCTGCTGATTTTTGAAGAGCTCGAAAAAGGGATGCTCCAGCTGACCGACGAAGTGACGACGAGTGCGCACGCCAGAAGTATGGGCGGGTCCCAGGTTTTTCTGGAAGAGGGCGAAAAGCAGACCGTTGAGACGATGATCAAGTGTATTGTCGTTGCTTCGGGAAACGATGCATCTGTAGCGATGGCAGAGCATATTGCGGGGACAGAAAGCGAGTTCGTCAGCCGGATGAACCAGAAAGCAAAAGAACTCGGCATGAACGACACGAAGTTTGAGGACTGCTGCGGCCTCACGGATTCCGATGGCCATTACACGACAGCGGCAGATGTGGCGAAAATGTCTCGGGAGCTGATCGAGCGCTTTCCGCAGATCCTGAACTATTCCTCTATCTGGATGGAAGAGATTACGCATGTCGCACAGAAGGGAAGCAAACCATTCACCCTCACCAATACAAATAAGCTGATCCGCGGCTATGAGGGCTGTGTGGGACTGAAAACAGGAAGCACCTCGAAGGCGAAGTACTGCGTCTCGGCAGTGGCGAAGAAAAATGATCTGACGATGCTGGCAGTCGTGATGGGAGCACCGGACTACAAGGTGCGGTTTGCAGATGCAGCGTCACTGTTCCAGTATGGGTTTTCGTCCTGCAGCATCTACATAGACCGGGAACGCGATCCCTGCCGGAACTTTCGGTTGTTTACGGAAAGCAGGATACGGCAGAACTGGAATATGCGGAAGAATTCCGCTATCTTACGACGGGCGGGACGGTGATTGGTGAAGTGGAAAAAACGATGGAACTGCCGGAAGAGGTGCAGGCCCCTATCCAGAAAGGCGAGTGTGCCGGAAGAGTTGTTTACAAAGCAGACGGTGAGGAACTTGGTTCCGTTGCGATTTATATGGAGCAGACGTGGCAAGAGCCGGCATGTGGGACCTGTTCGGATGTACGATGAAACAATATTTTCTTGGGACGGCATAAAGCCGGAGTATCATGCGCGAAAAGGAGAAAAACATGGCAAAGAAAAATTACTATGCGGTAAAACAGGGAAAGGTTCCGGGCATCTACCGGACATGGGATGCGTGCAAAGCGCAGGTACACGGTTATCCTGGCGCAATTTACAAGGGATTTGAGCGTCTGGAGGAGGCAGAGGCCTTTCTGGGCGGCGGTAAAATGCTGGAACCATTGCTGCGGGAAACAAAAGGAACGTATTTCGCTGCCCCGGAACGAAAGGCAGTACAGAGCACGGCAGCACCCGATCCTTCTTCTTGGGACTGGGAACACCTGATTCTGGCAGAAAAACCATGCGAAGACCCGGAATACGCCGGTGTCGGCAGGAGCGCCGTCGCATACGTGGATGGAAGCTATCAGCATGCGCTCGGAAAGTTCTCCTGCGGTGTGGTCCTCTTCCTGGACGGAAAAGAGTTGAATCTTGCAGAAGAATACAGCGACCCGGATCTCGTCTCCATGCGGAATGTAGCAGGCGAGATCAAGGGCGCAGAGCTGGCCATGCTTACTGCCTGACACATGATATTCCGGAGCTGGCCATCTATCACGATTACCAGGGAATCGCAAGCTGGTGTACGAGAGAATGGCAGGCGAAAAAACAGGGAACCATCGATTACCGGAATTTTTACGATCTGGCATCGGCCAAAGTTGCGATCCGCTTCTGCAAAGTAAAGGGCCACACCGGCGTCACCTACAACGAAAAAGCCGATCAGCTGGCAAAACAGGCACTGGGCTTATAAACAGCAGGGAAAACGGGTTGTCATACACCGAAAAATCAAGTATAATGAACGGTATGAGAAAATTTACAACGACCTATTACAAACTTTCGTCAAATGGAAAATTTCTGGAAGGAAACGGTTTTCGTCTGGCGTTTATCAGTGATCTTCACAATATGGAGTTTGGCCCGGATAACACGGTGTTAAAGGCAGTCATCGATGAGGCGGCTCCGGATCTTGTCATCATCGGCGGGGACCAGATTGTGGCAAAGCCGGGGGAGAACCTCGACCCGGGTCTGAGTTTCGCGGAACGTCTTGCGGAGGAATACCAGGTAATCTATGGCTGCGGAAACCACGAATACCGTCTGAAGCTGTATCCGGAACAGTACGGCGATCTGTATGAAAAGCTCCGGGAGCGCCTGAAAAAGGCAGGAATCTGCTATCTGGAAAATGAGACGGCGGATCTTACCATCAGCGGCTGTCCGGTCCGGATCTACGGCTATGCCATGGACCGCACCTATTACAACCGCTTTTACCGCGGACCGCTGCCGGTTTCGGAACTGACGGACCATCTTGGAAAACCGGATCCGGCGCGCTACGGCATTCTGCTGGCGCATCACCCTGCCTACCGCAGCTCCTATGCATCATATGGAGCCGATCTGACGCTTTCCGGCCATTATCACGGCGGCGTGGTGGGCCTTGGCGCGCACCGGGGGCTTGTGACGCCGGATTTCCGCCTTTTTTCGAAAAACTGCCGCGGGCTGTTCCTGACGGGCGGCACCTGCCAGATCATCAGTGCAGGAACGGGCGAACACACCATTCCGGTCCGCATCTGGAACAGAAGAGAATTGATTATTACAGATATCGGGAAAACGTAAGGGAGAACAGAGCACATGGCGATACCAGTAAAGCTTCCGGTGTTTGAAGGACCGCTGGACCTTCTTCTTCACCTGATCGATAAAAACAAAATAGATATTTACGATATCCCCATTGTAGAGATTACGGACCAGTATCTGGAATACATTCATCAGATGGAGCGGGAAGACCTCGACATCATGAGCGAGTTCATGGTCATGGCGGCGACGCTTCTGGATATCAAATGCCGCATGCTGCTTCCGAAAGAAGTGAATGAGGAAGGCGAGGAAGAGGACCCGAGAGCCGAGCTGGTGCAGCAGCTTTTAGAGTACAAAATGTACAAGTACATGTCGTACGAGCTGCGTGACCGCATGAACGAGGCGAGCCGTTCCGTGTACAAGGAGCCGACGCTTCCAAGAGAAGTGCTGGAGTACAGGACGCCGGTCGACACCTCCGAGCTTCTCTCGCAGATTTCTCTCGCGAAGCTCCATACGATCTATAAAATGATTTTAAAGCGCCAGGAGGACAAGATCGACCCGATCCGAAGCAAGTTCGGAAAGATCGAAAAAGAAGAGGTCAGCCTGCCGGACAAGATGACGTATGTCGAGCAGTTTGCTGTTAAAAAACGCCGCTTCAGCTTCCGCGACCTTTTGGAATCCCAGCCGGGCAAGGTGCATGTGATTGTCACCTTCCTTGCAATCCTGGAGCTGATGAAAACCGGCAAAATCCGGATCAGCCAGGAGGAGCTTTTCGGGGATATCCTGATTGAATCCCTGGAGGATGAAGACACCGTAGTTGTGCCGTATACAGACGAGACAGACAGTGAGGACAAGACAGATGGAAGAACAGAACAGGAATAAAGAAACTGCCCTGGGTGAGGCAAGACGCCCCTCTTCGGTCGAGGAGGCGGAAGCAGCCATCGAGCAGTCCTTTTTGCGATGGGAGATTCCGTGGAGCTGGGAAGGATTGCAAAAACGATCGGCCATGACACGGAGACGACCCGCAGGATTCTGAACCATATGATGGAAAAATATAATACGAAAGACCGCGGCATCCATATCGTGGAGCTTGAAAATGCGTATCAGATGTGCACGAAACAGGAATATTATGATTATCTTGTCAACATCGCCATGCAGCCGAAGAAGGCGGTTCTGACCGACGTCATGATGGAGACCCTCTCGATCATTGCCTACAAGCAGCCGGTCACGAAGCAGGAGATTGACAAGATCCGCGGCGTCAAGAGCGATCACGCGGTCAACAAACTGGTGGAGTACAATCTGGTGCAGGAGCTTGGCCGCCTCGACGCGCCGGGCCGCCCGATTGTGTTCGGCACGACCGAAGAATTCCTGCGGAACTTCGGCGTTGATTCCACCGACAATCTGCCGGAGATCAGTCCGGTCAAGATGGAGGACTTCCGCGCAGAAGTGGAAGAGGAAATGCAGATCAAGCTGGATGTCTGATCCGGCAGGAGAAAAAAAGAAGGGAGATACCGATATGCCTACTACGTACGCACACGACAGGTTCGGAAGAGAAGTCTATGAACAGCTTCCGGCAAATTTGAAAAAGATCATTCGAGAAAACAAAAAATTGTATCTGATCGGACTGCACGGGCCGGATATCTTCTTTTATTACCATCCGTTCTCGAAAAACCGTGTGTCTGATTACGGAACGTTTCTGCATGAACAGACGGCTTCCGTTCTGTTCGAGGATGAGGTGAAAAAGTATCAGCAGAGCCCGTCAGAGGCGATGGAAGCGTATCTGTTAGGCTTTGCCTGCCATTACCTTCTCGATTCGACGTGTCATCCGTATATCGGGAAATTTGTGGATCACACTGGAATTTCCCATACAAAGATTGAGACGAGCCTTGACCAGTACTTCATGCTGGAGGACGGCCTCGATCCGCTCGTATACCGTCCGGCATCGCCGATCTGCCCGCACACCGACGGCAACAAGGTCATCCACCGCTGTTTTCCGGAAATCGGGGAAACAGAAATTGTCGAATGCCTGAAGGGCATGAAGCTCTGGACGAGAATCACGATCTGCCGCAGCAGTGCGGTAAGAAGCCTTCTTCTTGGAGCGATGAAACTGGTCGGTTGCTATGATTCGATGGGCGGCCGTGTGATGCCTGGAAGGCTCAGAAGGAATGCGAAGCGGGCACACGGAATCTTGTCCACCTGTACGAAAGAGCGCTTGCAGAGGCGCCGCAGGAGCTTGTAAAGCTGGATGAAGTGCTCCATGGAAACGGAACGCTTTCCCCGCGCTTTGACCACAATTTTGATTAAAACAGACTTTTGAGAGCAACAGTAAGAATAGAAAAATCCCGGCAGGAATCTTTCCTAAGAATTCCTGACCGGGATCTTTTTTTGTCCGAAAGCAGATCTTTAATTTGATTTTACTTCACGCCACAGCTGGTTGTAAACCTCATCGGCATCATCGCAAGATACGTAAAGGTTTCGCACCGTGCAAGCGTTTCCTCATCCGGGAAGGCGATTTCACTGTTTCGGATATCGTCATCCTCAATCAGTTCACGCGCCGCATCATTCGGCGTAGAGTAGGTAATATACTCAAAGTTTTTCAGTGCGATGTCCGGCCGGCAGAGGAAATTCAGGAATTTCTCTGCGTTTTCGACATGCTGCGCATCTTTTGGAATGCACCAGGAATCGATCCAGACGTTGGAGCCTTCTTTTGGAACAACGTATTCCAGATCCGGGTTTTCACGCTTCGTGTAGATAGCTTCACCGGAGTAAATAACGCCGATAGCCGCCTCATTTCCGATCATCTTGTCACGCACCTGATCCACAACGTACGCCTGCACGAGAGGTTTTTGTGTCACAAGCAGATCCTTCGCCTCCGTCAGTTCCTTGATATTGGTGGAGTTTAAGGAGTATCCCAGATCCTTTAAAGCAACAGCAAACGCATCGCGCACGCTGTCCTGCATCAGAATGCTGTCGCGGTAATTGGTATCCCACAGAACAGACCAGGAGTCGATCGGCTCGCTTACCATTTTTTTGTTGTACAGAATACCAACTGTTCCCCAGCAGTACGGGATCGAGTAGAGATTGCCCGGGTCGAACTGCTCGGAAGTCTCGTAGTACATATCCCCAATGTTGGAAGCGTTCGGAATATGGTCAAAGTTGATCGGCTGCAGCAGATCGTTCTGGATCATCTTCTGAATCATATAGTCGGACGGGCAGACAAGATCGTAGGAAATCGCACCGGATTTGATCTTCGGATACATGATTTCGTTCGTCTCATACTCCTCGTAAACAACGTGGATACCGGTTTCTTCCTCAAAGATATCGATGACATCAGAATCCATATATTCGCCCCAGTTGTACACAATCAGCTGCTGGGAGCCGCCGGCTGAAGCATTCTGGCTTCCGTAGTAAATACCGCCGCCGCCGATGACAAGCACCATGGCGATCGGAAGAATCCGGCGGAAGACCACACGTTTCGTGATGCGGAAACGGATGCCCTTCTTCGCCATAGCCTCGCGCTCTTTTGCCTCCTCTTTTTCTTCCTTCGGAGAAGGATTCACATTCACAAGGAGCAGCAGAAGCAGTACGGTGACAAAAAGAATTGTGGAGAGCGAGTACATCTCCGGCTTGATTCCCTTGCGGACCTCGGCATAAATCTTTGTGGAGAGCGTATCAACGCCCGGTCCTTGGTGAAGTAGGTGATAACGAAATCATCGAGGGACATGGTAAAGGAGAGCAGAAAGCCTGAAACAACACCCGGCATGATGTCCGGGAAGATGACTTTCCAAAACGCGTACAGAGGGGAAGCGCCAAGGTCGAGGGCTGCCTCGTACGTTGATTTGTTCGTCTGCTTTAATTTCGGCATAACGCTCAAAATAACATAAGGAACATTGAACGTGATATGCGCCATCAGAATCGTGCCGAATCCAAGCTGAATGCGGCAGATGATAAAGAGCAGCATCAGCGAGATTCCCATAACGATCTCACCGTTCAGCATCGGGATGTTCGTAATACCCATGAAAAGCGTCCGGCTTTTTTTGACATGCTGTTGATGCCGATGCACGCAAGCGTTCCAAGGATGGTTGCAATCGCAGAGGCAAGAAGCGCAATGATTAACGTTGTATACAGCGCGTTCATGATCTCTGTATTGGCAAACAGTGAACGGTACCAGTGCAGCGTAAAGCCGCCCCATTTGGCACGCGTTTTTGATGCATTAAAGGAGAGCACCACAAGGGTGACAATCGGCGCATACAGAAGAATAAAGATGAGCGCCATGTAAATTTTTTCCAGTTTCTTTCTCAAAATGCCGTTCCCTCCCCGTCTTTATCGTATTTGTTCATCAGAACCATCGACAGGATGATGAAAATCATCAGGACTGTGGAAAGTGCGCTTCCGGCATTCCAGTTGTTGGTCTGTTTGAACTCCTGCTCGATGACGTTTCCGATCAGAAGGATCTTGCTTCCGCCGAGCAGGTCGGAAATAACAAAGGTTGTAAGCGCCGGGATGAATACCATGGTAATACCGCTTACGATACCCGGCGTGGTGAGCGGCAGCGTTACTTTCAGAAACGTCTGCACACTGTTTGCTCCGAGGTCCCTTGCTGCGTTGATGACATCACGGTCGATCTTAATCAGAACATTGTAGATCGGCAGAACCATAAACGGCAGGAAGTTGTACACCATACCGAGAATGATCGCTCCCGGCGTATTGATGATGGAAATGCCGGGCAGATGGAAAAACGAGAGAATGCTGTTGATGACGCCGTTTTTCTCAAGCAGTGTCTGCCATGCAAGCGTACGGAGCAGAAAATTCATCCACATCGGGAGAATGAAGATCAGCACAATAAAGCTGGTCTGATTGACATTCCGGTTTGCCAGAATCATGGCAAGCGGATAGGCAAGCAAAAGACAGAGCGCGGTGCTAAGAAGCGACAGCCACAGCGCCAGGCCGAGTGCTTGATGTTTTCCTTCGTCGCAACGTAGGCGAAATTCGAAGGGTAAAGCCGCCTTCTTCCCCGGTGAACGCATAGTAGAGAATCAGGATCAGCGGATGATGATGAAACCGGCAGCCCAGACGGCATACGGTGCTGCCAGCCATTTCTTTAATTTATTACTCTTCAATGGCTGCCGCCTCCTCATCTTCGGATTCCGGTTTGTTCATAATCTGGATATCGAACGGATCGACGTGAATGCCGACTTCCTGTCCGACCGGGAACAGATCGGTGGAGTGAACGAGAAGCTCAAAGCCGTTCACCGTAACCTCCATCTCATAGTGAACGCCTTTGAAAATCAGATGGGTGACACGTCCGCGGATGGTACCTTCCTCCGGCTTCACAAGATCAATATCCTCCGGGCGGATCACAACGTCGACCGGTTTGTTTTTGCCGAATCCGACATCAACGCACTCGAACTTCGCACCGAGAATCTCGACGAGACGGTCCTCAATCATGATGCCGTCGAGAATGTTGCTGTCACCGATGAAGTCTGCAACGAATGCGTTCTGCGGTTCATTGTAGATGTCTTCCGGTGTGCCGATCTGCTGGATATAACCCTGGTTCATGACAACGATCGTGTCCGACATGGTAAGGGCCTCTTCCTGATCGTGGGTGACATAGACAAAGGTGATGCCAAGCTCGTTTTTCAGACGGATCAACTCGTACTGCATATCCTGACGGAGCTTTAAGTCAAGTGCGCCGAGCGGCTCATCCAGAAGCAGAACTTTTGGTTCGTTGACAATTGCGCGCGCAATGGCGATTCGCTGCTGCTGGCCGCCGGAGAGAAGCGCCGGGGAGCGGTTTTCGTAACCCTCAAGGTTAACAAGTTTTAATGCGTATTTGATTTTGTCATCGATATATGCTTTGGATTTTCCTTTGATTTTCAGCCCGAAAGCAATGTTTTCCGCAATTGTCATATGCGTGAAAAGAGCATATTTCTGGAACACCGTATTTAACTGGCGTTTGTTCGGCGGAAGCTGGGTGATATCCTGTCCGTTAAATAAAACCTTTCCGGCATCCGGTGTCTCAAAACCGCCGAGAATACGTAAAGTCGTTGTTTTTCCGCAGCCGCTCGGGCCAAGGAGGGTAAGAAATTCGTTTTCACGGATATAAAGATTCAGATCATCCAGAATGGTAACTCCGTCGTACGATTTTGTGATGTTGACCAGATCAAGTAATTTGGTACTCATGTGTAAAATGCTCCTTTCGGGTTGTGAAATTTGGAGCACCGTTTCTCGTGAAAATCACGCGGTGCAAAAAATCTAAAAATAAGGCGGTGAACTGACCCAGAGAATGACGGCCGGCGTTTTACCCGGATTTTCCAGATAGTGATTACAGGAAGCGGGATAGTAGAAGCTTTCCCCTTTCTTCACTTTGTGGCATTCATCTCCAAGATGAAGGAGAATACGGCCGGAAAGTACATAGCCGAATTCCTCGCCTTCATGCGGTGAATCAATCTCGGTGCACGCGCCGCTTTGCAGCGTCAGCCGGATTGGCTCCATCCTGTTTTTCTGTGCATTCGGAACGATCCATGCGATCTCGTTGCCCTGCGCTTCAGCGGTCTTTACAAAGTAATCTTCTTCGCAAAAGACAACCTGATTGTCCTGCTCTTCGCCGAAAAACGTTTTTAGATCCGTTCCAAGGCAGGTAAGAACATCAACCAGCGTGGCGATCGAGGGAGAGGTCACATCGTTTTCAAGCTGGGAAATAAATCCTTTGACAGCTCGCTCCGATCTGCCAGTTCCTCCTGCGTCAGCCCTTTCCACATCCGCAGTTCCCTGATTTTTTTTCCGATTTCCATAAAAAATCCTTTCTGCATCCAAAGTCTTTCCCGGGATCCTTTTGCTGAATACGGATTCTCAGGAAATCTCAGTAAAAATAAACAAAAAGTTTAGTAATTCTATACAAACATGGGGAATTATACATGATATGGATCGCAGTGTCAATAACTTTGTGAAATTTTACCATGATTTTACAGGAAACCTCATATAATGGAGAAGAAGCAGACAAAAAGCCGGTCCCAAAAGAGCGTCCGGCTTTTCCGTTTTTAAAGAGAAAAAACACAAGGGGGATCTGATTTTGAACAGAAAAAGAAGAAACAAGACAGGTTTTTTCCTGGGAATCCTGCTTCTGTTTTTGGGAAGTGTGTCCGTGACTGCGACAGAGCAGGAGAGCGAGCCGAATCAGCTGTTTGCAACGGCGGCATGCCTGATGGATGGCGATACCGGCCGTGTGCTGTTCGGAAAACGCGAGACAGATCCTATGGCAATGGCGAGCACAACGAAAATCATGACATGCATTCTGGCACTGGAAAACGGACAAGAGCAGACGGTCGCAACTGCATCGGCTAAAGCAGCCGCAGCGCCGAAAGTACATCTCGGTGTGAGGGAGGGAGAACAGTTTCTGCTTGGCGATCTTCTGTATTCCCTGATGCTGGAATCGCATAACGACGCGGCGGTAATGATTGCAGAGACCATCGGCGGAAGTGTAGAGGAATTTGCATCGCTTATGAATGAAAAAGCCGCAGCAATCGGCTGCACAGATACGCATTTTGTGACGCCGAACGGTCTCGATGCTTCTGACGCAGGCGGAGATCACCACACGACAGCAGCTGATCTGGCACGGATCATGCGATACTGTGTCTGGATTTCACCGAAAGCCGCCCAGTTTCTCGCAGTGACGCAGACGCGGTCCTATACCTTCTGGGATCTGGAAAAGAAAAACATGTTCAACTGCTATAATCACAACGCACTGCTGGATCAGATGGATGGAGCTGTTTCGGGAAAAACCGGCTTCACGGCAAAAGCCGGTTACTGTTATACCGGTGCGCTGGAGCGGGATGGAAAGCGTCTGATTGTGTCGTTGCTTGCGTGCGGATGGCCCAGCCATAAAAACTATAAATGGGCGGATGCCGCAAAGCTTTTAAACTACGGGCTGGAATCGTATATGTATCGTGACGTGCTGGACCATAGCTGGAACCCAGGGCAGATTGAAGTAGCAGACGGTGTTTACGACGGGATGCTGCAGGTAAAAAGCAGCGCCCGCCTTACCCTTACAAGCCCAGCGCTTGATCCGGCGCGCTCGCTTCCCGCTCTTCTGAAAGAGACAGAAATACCGGAAAAAGACATTTTTTTTACCGGAGCTTTTGAAAGCCCCGGTAAAGAAAGGAGAAAAGGTCGGTTCGGTTACGTATTCGATCGACGGGATTCTTCTCGCGGAATATCCCGTCTATGCAGCCGAAACGATCGAGAAAATTGATTATGGGTGGTGCATGGAAAAGGTCGCAGAGCGCCTCTTTTGTCATTCTTCGGTATGAGTCACTTTTGCAAGTGTTTCTGTTGAAAGAATTTTCCGGATATTGCAGAGAAACAGCGTAACGGCAGTGATAACAGAACATACATCAGCGATCGGTTCTGCATAGTAAACGCCCATGACACCGAAGAAATGCGGCAGAATGAGTGCAAGCGGAATCAGAAGGATGACTTTTCGAAGCAGTGCAATAAAAAGAGAAATCTTCGCCTGGCCAAGACCGAGGAAGGAACTCTGTACGCCGCTCTGCAGTCCGAAAATTGCCATGCCGGCAATGTAAACCGGAAGTACCTTCTCTACGATGACAATCAGTTCCGGGTCAGTCGTGAAAAGACCGGCAAAAAGAGCCGGACGAAGCATTGCGAATACAACGTAGACGAAAGCGGCAGTAAAAGTAATGGCGATCATGCGCCGGATTGTCTGGCGGACACGGTCAAACTGGCCTGCACCAAAGTTGTAGCTGATGATCGGCTGTACACCGTTCGTAAAGCCGTTGACCGGTACGAAAATCAGCTGCAGCACCGACTGGAGAATTGTCATCGAGCCGACATAGAGGTCGCCGCCGTACGTCTGTAGCCCGTGGTTCATGACGATTGTGATGGCACTTTCCGTTGCAGACATGATAAATGGTGAGATGCCGAGTGCCATGACAGAGCCTAAAATGGAAAAATCCGGTTTCATGGTGCGAAGAGAAAGGCGGACACCTGATTTTTTTGAGGTAAGAAACCGAAGAACCCATGCAGCACTTAAAGCCTGGGAGAGAATGGTAGCAAGTGCGGCCCCGGAAACACCCATATGAAGAACGAAGATGAAAACCGGGTCAAGACCAATGTTGATAACAGCGCCAATGAGAACGGAGCACATGGCCGTGCGTGCGTGTCCCTGACAGCTGATAAAAGTATTCAATCCGACAGCCAGCTCGACAAATACGGTTCCGACAAGATAAATGGAAATATACGTGGAAGCGTATCGGATTGTGTTGCTGCTTGCACCAAAAAGGTACAGAAGCGGTGTCTGAAAGAAAGAGAAAAACGCCATCAGACACACGGAGAAAAAGAGCAGCAGGGAAGTGGAGCTTCCAAGAATTTTTTCTGCGCGGTCCCGGTTTTTCTGTCCGAGTGCGATGGCGGCAAGAGGAGCACCGCCTCCACTTGCGAATCCGGCAAAGGCGGAGATGATTGTGATAATCGGAAACGTGACGCCGACACCGGTCAGTGCCAGGGAACCAACATCAGGAATCCGGCCGATATAAATGCGGTCTACAATGTTATATAGTACATTTACAATCTGTGCGAGGACAGAGGGAAGGGCCAGTTCGAGCATCAGTTTCCCGATTTTTTCGGTGCCGAGACGGCCATCTTGCTTGGTCTGCATGAAAAAAACCTCCAGTTTTTTTGTTTATGAAACGTATATTTTTCTGCGTCCTTTTCGTGGACATTGCTTCTATTATAGCTTTTTAAGGGCAATCCTGCAAGAAAAAAACGAAAAACTTTGCAATCCGTTGTGAAAGTCTACAGGCTTTTCCCGGAAACGCAAAACAGGGTGTACGGAAGAAAAAAAATATGGTACGCTATAGGACGAAGCGAAAGTGATTTCGTGAAAAACTTTTAGAAAGTAGTGGGAATAGATGGAGGAAAATCATATGCGAAATCTGTTAGTAGCGCAGTCTGGCGGACCGACCGCGGCGATCAATGCAACGGTGGCAGGAGTTGTTTCCTGTGCTGTACTGTCCGGAAAAGTAGATCATATTTATGGTGCGGTAAATGGAATTGAAGGCGTGCTTGCAGAAAAATTTCTTGATCTTGGAAAAAAACTGGATTCAGCAGAAAAAATCTCTCTTCTGATGCAGACCCCGGCAGCAGCGCTTGGCTCCTGTCGTTATAAACTGGGCGATCCGGAAGAAAACAAGGAGGATTTTGAAGAAATACTTCAAATTTTTCGCAGACATGAGATCCGTTATTTTATTTATATCGGCGGAAATGATTCGATGGATACCGTAGACAAGATGTCAAAGTACTGCAAAGAAAACGGTGTGGACGATGTGTTTGTTGTCGGGGCGCCAAAGACGATTGACAATGATCTTGTCGAAACGGATCACTGCCCGGGCTTTGGATCTGCGGCAAAATATCTGGCAGCAACCTTTGCAGAGCTGGAGAGAGACTGCCATGTATATGAAAAGAAGGCTGTGACCATCGTGGAGGTCATGGGAAGAAACGCAGGATGGCTGACGGCAGCGTCTGCACTGTCCCGTGTCAACGGCGGAGAAGGGCCGAGCCTGATCTATCTTTGCGAGCCGGTCTTTGACACCGAACAGTTTTTAAAGGATGTGCAGGAAAAACTGGAACAGAAGGACAGTGTTCTGGTTGCAATCAGCGAGGGCATCCATGACAGCGAGGGCCGCTATGTTTCTGAGCAGGTGCAGAGCGATGCACAGGATCAGTTTGGGCACAGCTACATTGCAGGTTCTGCAAAAGTACTCGAAGAGCTGGTGCGTGACCGTATCGGCTGTAAGGTAAGATCGATTGAACTGAACCTGATGCAGCGGTGCGCGGCTCATCTTGCGAGTGCGACTGATCTTGAGGAGTCCCGTATGCTCGGCATGAAAGCCTGCCAGTGTGCACTGGAAAAACAGGGAGGACAGATGGCATCGATCCGAAGAATCTCCGCGGATCCTTACCGCGTGGAGTATACCTCCGTTCCGGTATCGGAAGTGGCAAATAAAGAAAAGAAAGTGCCGCTTTCCTGGATTACAGAAGATGGTCATGATGTGACCGAGGAGATGATGGCGTATCTTCGTCCGCTGATTCTTGGCGAACCGGCGATGCAGTATGAGAATGGAATTCCGGTTCACATTGAACTATATTAAACCGAAGGAAAAACGTGTAAGAAAAGCCGCCGCCGGGCGGCTTTTTTGTACGATGCGGAAAGAAAACAGGACTTTTTGAAAAAGGAAAGGCCGGGAAAAATCAAGTTTGACCTTCCATTTATAATAGGAAAAATCTGAAATTTTTCTGTCTATTTTCTGTCAAAAAGGTGAGAAAAAGTATTGAAAAAAAACGAAAAAACAGATATGATAGACTTGTATAAAATTTGTTTAAAATTTTATAATGAAAATAGAAAGATGGAGGTTTGAAGAATGAGTAACACAGCACAAAGTTTAGCGAGCACAAGAATCGCCTCTTTGCTGGATGAAAACAGCTTTGTGGAAATCGGCGGACAGGTTACTGCCAGAAGCACAGATTTCAACATGGCCGGCATGGAGACACCATCCGATGGTGTAATTACTGGTTACGGTGTGATCAACGGCAGCCTGGTATACGTATACAGCCAGGATGCGTCTGTGATGGGCGGTACCATCGGCGAAATGCATGCAAAAAAAATCGCGAGACTGTATGAGTTTGCACAGAAAACAGGTGCTCCGGTCATCGGCTGGTAGACTGTGCCGGTATGCGTCTGCAGGAGGCAACTGATGCTCTGAACGGTTTCGGCGAAATCTATATGGCGCAGGCAATGGCATCCGGCGTGATTCCACAGATCACAGCAGTATTTGGTACCTGCGGCGGCGGTATGGCACTCATCCCGGCTATGACAGACTTCACGTTCATGGAGTCTAAAAACGGAAAACTTTTCGTAAACTCCCCGAACGCACTGGACGGAAACCACGTATCCAAATGTGATACCGCATCCGCAGATTTCCAGGGCGAAGAAGCAGGTCTTGTTGACTTTGCTGGAACCGAGGAAGAAATCCTCGGACAGATCAGAAACCTGGTATCTATGCTTCCGGCAAACAACGAGGACGAAGCATACACCGAGTGCGAGGATGATCTGAACCGTGCATGTGCAGACCTTGCAAACTGCGCAGGCGATACCGGAATCCTTCTTTCCCAGCTCAGCGACAACGGCATCTATTTTGAGACCAAAGCCGCTTACGGAAAAGATGTTGTAACCGCATTCATCCAGTTAAACGGAGCAACCGTAGGAGCAGTTGCAAACCGCTCTGAAATCTACGGCGAGGACGGAACTGTAAAAGAGAAAATGGATGGAACCTTAAGCGCAAGAGGAGCCAAAAAAGCAGCAGATTTCGTAAACTTCTGCGATGCTTTCTGCATCCCGGTACTTACCATCACAAACGTAACCGGATTCAAGGCAACCAAATGCTCTGAGAGAACCATGGCTAAGAACGCAGCAGCCCTGACCGCAGCTTTCGCAAACGCAACCGTTCCGAAAGTAAACGTTGTTGTCGGCAAAGCATACGGAAGCGCATACGTTGTCATGAACAGCAAATCCATCGGAGCAGACATGGTATTTGCATGGCCGAACGCAGAAATCGGAATGATGGATGCAAAATCTGCAGCAAAGATCATGTACGAAGGATCTGACGCTGCTACCATCAACGAGAAAGCAGCTGAATATGCAACCCTTCAGAACAATGTAACTTCCGCAGCCAGAAGAGGCTATGTGGACACCATCATCGAGCCGGAAGACACCAGAAAATATGTTATCGGCGCATTCGAGATGCTGTATACCAAGAGAGAAGACAGACCGGACAGAAAACACGGAACAGTCTAAGGAAGGTGGCATACGATGAGAAAGAACTGGAAAAAATTAGTAAGTCTCGTCCTTACCGCAGCCTGCACCATGGTTGTGACCGTAGCTCCTGTTTTTGCGGATGCGGCATCTACACCGGCTTATTCACCGGTTGAGGCATCTACGGTAGATTCTCTGCTCTCCTCCAGTGTTCAGTGGGTAGGACAGAGCCTGATGACCTACAGCGATGACGATCTTGCCAATATGGAAGCTTCCGACCAGCAGTTCTATGCAAGAGCAGCTGAGGCATGGGAAGAGGCAAAGGCTGACCTCGGAGAGGTAAAAAGCCTGGAAGACGGTACTCTCGAAGTAGACGGAGATTTTGTAACCTGCACAATTCCGGGTGAATTTGAAAAAAATCCTGGTATTGTCCGCGTATTCTGGAACATCAGCACCGGAACACCGGTTCCGACCGACCTCACCATCACCGTTGAGGAGTCAAAGGGCGTTCTGATCGGCCAGGCCGGCATGAACACCATCATCGGAATCGGTACCGTATTTGTTATGCTGATTTTCCTGATTTTCGTTATTTCTTCGTTTGATTACATTTTGGGAGACAAGAAGAAGAAAAAAGCACCGGCAGCACCTGTACAGGAAGCACCGAAGGCTGTCGCAGCACCGGTTGTTGAAGAGACAGCACCGCAAGCAGACGATATGGAGCTGCAGGCTGTTATTACAGCTGCAATCGCCATGTATGAAGAAGATATGGCTTCTGCATCCGGAGATGCTTATGTTGCACGTCCGATCCGCAGAAAAGGCAAAAGAGCTTAAGGAGGAAATTTTCAATGAAAAACTACACCATTACCGTAAACGGAAATGTATATAACGTAACTGTAGAAGAAGGAACCACAGCAGGCGCAGCTCCAGTTGTCAGCGCAGCAAAAGCAGCTCCGGCACCAAAAGCAGCACCGGCAGCACCGAAAGCAGCAGCTCCGGCAGGCGCAGCAGGCAGCGTAGAGGTTACTGCTTCTGTACCTGGTAAAATCTGCAAAATCGAAGCAGCAGCAGGCACCGCTGTAAAAGCAGGAGATGCTGTTCTTGTACTGGAAGCCATGAAGATGGAAATCCCGGTTGTAGCACCGCAGGATGGCACAGTAGCAACCATCAATGTAGCAGTAGGCGATGCAGTAGAATCCGGTGACGTTCTTGCAACCATGAACTAATGCCCGTTGTAAGAAAAAACCGGAGGTGAAAAAATGATTACTGAAACTTTAAACAACCTGCTTCACCAGACGGCGTTTTTTAATCTGGACTGGGGCAATTACGTTATGATCGCAGTGGCTTGCTTCTTCTTGTATCTTGCGATTAAGCATGAATTTGAGCCGTTGCTTCTTGTACCGATCGCATTCGGTATGCTGCTTGTAAACATTTACCCGGACATCATGGCTGAGCCTTATACCGACGTACAGGGTCTTGAGCATGCGGGCGGTCTGTTCTACTATTTCTTTACTCTGGACGAGTGGAGTATCCTTCCATCCCTGATCTTCATGGGTGTAGGTGCGATGACAGACTTCGGTCCGCTGATTGCAAACCCGATCAGCTTCATCATGGGAGCTGCAGCACAGCTTGGTATCTATCTGGCGTACTTTTTCGCTATTTTCATGGGATTCAATGGAAGAGAGGCAGCAGCTATCTCCATCATCGGCGGTGCCGACGGCCCGACTTCTATCTTCCTTCTGAACAAGCTCGGACAGCAGCACCTGATGGGACCGATCGCAGTAGCAGCATATTCCTATATGTCACTTGTGCCGATCATCCAGCCGCCGGTCATGAAGCTTCTGACTACAGAGAAAGAGCGTAAAATCAAAATGGAGCAGCTTCGTTCCGTATCCAAACTCGAGAAGATCCTGTTCCCGATTGTTATCACCATCGTTGTCTGCATGATCCTTCCATCTACCGCTCCGCTGGTAGGTATGCTGATGCTTGGTAACCTGTTCCGTGAGTGCGGCGTTGTAAAACAGCTCCAGGAGACAGCTTCCAATGCCATGATGTACATCGTAGTTATCCTTCTTGGTACTTCCGTTGGTGCATCCACAAGTGCTGAGGCATTCTTAAATGTCAGCACCTTAAAGATCGTTGCCCTGGGTCTGATCGCATTCGTATTCGGTACCGCAGGCGGTGTCCTGTTAGGAAAGGTACTGTGCAAGGCAACCCACGGAAGAATCAACCCGCTGATCGGTTCTGCAGGTGTATCTGCGGTACCTATGGCAGCCCGTGTATCCCAGAAAGTCGGTGCTGAGGCAGATCCGACGAACTTCCTGCTGATGCATGCGATGGGACCGAACGTAGCCGGTGTTATCGGTACAGCCGTAGCGGCCGGTACCTTCATGGCGATCTTTGGTGTATAACTTCTTAAGACAAACAAAAGTGAAAAACACTTCATTTAGGAGGATAGAAATGGCAGTAGAAAAGAAACCTGTCAAGATTATGGAAACTGTTCTGCGTGATGCACATCAGTCCCTGATCGCGACAAGAATGACAACAGAACAGATGCTTCCGATCATCGATAAAATGGATAAAATCGGATATCACGCAGTAGAGTGCTGGGGTGGCGCAACCTTTGATGCTTCCTTACGTTTCCTGCATGAAGATCCATGGATGAGACTGAGAAAACTTCGTGACGGATTTAAAAACACGAAACTGCAGATGCTGTTCCGCGGACAGAATATCCTGGGATATCGTCCGTACGCAGACGACGTAGTAGAGTATTTTGTACAGAAATCCATCGCAAACGGAATCGACATCATCCGTATTTTTGACTGTATGAACGATCTGCGCAACCTGCAGACCGCTGTCAGCGCAGCAAACAAAGAAAAAGGCCACGCACAGGTAGCACTTTCCTATACTTTAGGAGATGCTTACACCCTGGATTACTGGACCACCATGGCAAAGAGAATCGAAGAGATGGGTGCAGATTCCATCTGTATTAAAGATATGGCAGGCCTGCTCGTTCCGTACAAGGCAACTGAGCTGGTAACCGCGCTGAAAGAAGCAACCGATCTTCCGATTCAGCTGCACACCCACTATACTTCCGGTGTTGCATCCATGACGTACCTGAAAGCAGTAGAGGCTGGTGTTGATATCATCGATACCGCAATGTCTCCATTCGCTATGGGTACTTCACAGCCGGCAACTGAGGTTATGGTTGAAACCTTCAAAGGCACTCCATACGATACTGGTCTGGATCAGAACAAACTGGCTGAGATCGCAGATTACTTCCGTCCGATGAGAGACGAAGCGCTCGATACAGGCCTCTTAAATCCGAAGAACCTTGGCGTAAATATCAAGACTCTTCTGTATCAGGTACCGGGCGGTATGCTCTCCAACCTGACAAGCCAGTTAAAAGAGCAGCACGCAGAGGACAAATACTACGATGTACTCGAAGAAGTACCGCGCGTAAGAAAAGACCTCGGCGAGTGCCCGCTGGTTACTCCGTCTTCCCAGATCGTTGGTACCCAGGCTGTATTCAATGTCCTGATGGGCGAGCGTTACAAGATGGTAACGAAAGAGACAAAAGACGTTCTTGCCGGAAAATACGGTGCAACTGTAAAACCGTTCAATCCGGAAGTACAGAAGAAATGCATCGGCGATACCGAGCCGATCACCTGCCGCTACGCAGACCTGCTTGAGCCGGAGCTTCCGAAACTGGAGAAAGAGATCGAGCAGTGGAAACAGCAGGATGAGGATGTATTAACCTACGCTCTGTTCCCGCAGGTAGCTGTAGACTTCTTCAAATATCGTGAAGCGCAGCAGACAAAAGTAGATCCGGCAGCCGCTGACAAAAAAGACGGCGCATATCCGGTCTAAATAAAATCTGAGTAAAAAAAATCAGCCGGTGTTCTGTGTTCCCCGTAAAAAGGGAATGCAGAACACCGGCTTTCCTTTTCAGCTTTTCAGCCATTGCGCCAGTAATTTATTCGTGTTATAATTCAAAAGATCGAGGTGTGTCCGAAAAAGAATCAGGATGCCCCCAAAAGAAAAAATGTGGATGCCGAACGGCATTTGCAGATCGGAAAAACAAATCAGGAAGAAAATAACATGAAAAAAGAA